>Ga0256405_10000150_pt1 | contig 224355 bp, 154 predicted proteins | sample RumenRJG_02DNA_FD_189096 | JGI IMG/M metagenome (GOLD analysis project Ga0256405, IMG submission 189096) | Bovine rumen microbial communities from Lethbridge, Alberta, Canada - RJG_02 | ecosystem: Host-associated > Mammals > Digestive system > Stomach > Rumen | place: Canada: Alberta...
CTGCCTGCTGTGCATACTGCTGGCCTGCATCATATGCCTGCTGGCCGTACTGCTGACTCTGGTCATATGCCTGCTGTGCATACTGCTGGCTCTGATCATATGCCTGCTGGCCGTACTGCTGTGCCTGGTCTGCTGCCTGCTGTGCATACTGCTGACCTGCATCATATGCCTGCTGGCCGTACTGCTGTGCCTGATCTGCTGCCTGCTGTGCATACTGCTGACCTGCATCATATGCCTGCTGGCCGTACTGCTGTGCCTGGTCTGCTGCCTGCTGTGCATACTGCTGGCTCTGATCATATGCCTGCTGGCCGTACTGCTGGTTCGGATCGAACTGCGGACCACCGTACTGCTGGTTCGGATTCACGCCCTGCATATTTTCATTATCACTCATAGAAACCTCCTCACTAACACAAATCGTCCAATAATGTTACATATAATTCGAATCACTATCGTCATTATAAAAGCACTTTACGATAATAAAATCATCCGTTTTAATGAACTGTTATTCCTATATATTATTATAAAAATACCCTCCTTACAGGTTTGTCCTGTAAAGAGGGTACATATAAAATAATGTTGCCACATTTTTCGTATTATTATTATTTCTCCATTACAGAAGCTTCTGCAATTCGGGAAGAACCCCCTTGAGGCGTTCATCACTCAATCCAAAATCCATTTCTTTATAGCTCCATGCTGCTCGTCCTATTCCAAACTTCTCAAAGGATTTCGATATAAATTCATACCATTTCACTGTATCTTCCGGAGTTGCATTTTCTATAACTCCGTACTCACCGCAGTAAAGAGATACTCCTCTTTCTTCTGCAATTTTAACAGCCTCAGCAAAATATTTTTCAAAATAGCTCTCATCCAGACACGCCGATTGATCAAAGCTGTCAAAACCTATGGATACTTGAGATATCTGCTCTTTAGTATCTGTTGCAAGTTTACTGTAAGATGCATCTACAGGCACCCTGAAACTTGTATCCATTGTAGGTATCCAATAAGCCCCCTGATGTGTAAAGATAAGAGGCTCATAACAATGAAAATTATAAATTATATTTTCATCATACGGCGGCAGAAGATCCGGAAGTGCTTCAATCGAATTATTATAATAACCACCGATAAGGATTTTCACATTTGGAGCAATGCTTCTGATCCTCTTAATACACAGAGTTGCAATCTCATTCCAGATATTACAGAAGGCCTTATCAGTAACCTCATTCAGCAGTTCAAAAGCAACGCAGTCTCCGATATTTCCGTATCTTCTCGCAAACTCTTCCCACAATTTATAGAATCTCTCCTGATACTTCTCATTTTCAAAAAAGCCTTTCTCATTTTCGCCGTCATCAAAAGAAAATCCATAGGTCTTATGAAGATCAAGTATCATATTGAGGCCATATTTTCCGCACCATTCAATCGCACTGTCTATATACTTAAAACCGTCATCAGAGTATATACCGTCTCCGGTTTCAACAAGATTATAATCCACCGGAATCCTGACATGATCAACGCCCCATTCGCTGATAGCTTTAATGTCTTCTTCTTTGATAAAGTTATCATATCTGTCTTTTGTATGATCACACTGAGAGAGCCAACCTCCAAGATTAACTCCGTGCATATAACCTTCCCATTTTTTCATAACTATGATTACCTCCTGAATGGCTAATCTAAACAATTGCATTACAACAAGTCTATTATAAGATATAATAAATGTATATCACTCTTACATCAAAAATACTAAATTGATGAATAATTATCAGGGAGACTGCCCATGAAAAACAAAGAAATAATAAATGATCATCTCCGTGTATCAGAAGAATCCGAAATCCATAGAGATACCGCGGAAGAGCTGGAATTCTTCCATGCTGTTTCCGATGGTGATATGGACTTCGTTCACAAGAACTGTGAAGAACACAGATTTCTTGATGATACCGGTGTCGGGCAATTGTCAACAGATCCCGTTCTCAATCTGAAATACCATATGGTCGTTACTGCCGCGCTTATAACACGTATGTGTATTGCACACGGGCTCGAAGCGGAACACGCTTTCAGAATGAGTGATTTCTATATCAGAAAACTCGACGACGCAAAAAACAAAGAGGCCGTAGAAGCAATACACAACTGCATGGTACTTGATTTTACGGGTAAAATGCGCCTTATCAGAAGAGATAAGGGATTGTCACGTCCGATAAGTAAATGCGTTGACTATATATATTCTCATATTCATGACCGCATTACCGTAAATGATCTTTCAGAACATACCGGCGTTTCATCCAGTTACCTTTCACGTCAGTTTCCCAAAGAACTAGGCCTTCCCATAAGTGATTATATAAAAGAGAAGAAAATCGAAGCCTCACAGGAAATGCTGAAAAATACAGATGACAGCCTGAGCGAGATAGCCCTTAGTCTTTCCTTCTCATCACAGAGTCATTTTATCAAGATTTTTAAAGATATCGTCGGAATAACTCCAAAGAAATATCGGTCACTAAACGGATACAGCAGCTGGACATAAAAGTTTACCCGAGCATCACAGTTTGATTCGATACTAGTTGGATCAAGCCTGCTGTAACCGAGCCTGATTTCCGTCTTATTATTAATTGGATCAAGCCTGATCTCCGGTTATTACTCCGAAGATCAGGCCGGGTAAAAATAAAGAGGGGTTCTTTACTGAACTTTCTCTAGTCTGACATTTGTAATATGGATAGTTGCAGTCGAATCCTGCTTACCCATGTTAAATTCAACTCTTCCTTTATCATCATCCTCTTCTTCCATATCAAATTCAAAGCTGTATGTCTGCCATTCCCCCGTCAGTTCAACCTTTGTGTCAGGAAAATATCTTATCCAGTCAACTTCAGGAGCAGTAACTGCCGTTATCATGGTTCTGTCTTCATCTGCATATGCATCAAAGGACAGTCTGTACTTTTCACCTTTATGAAGCGGCATATCCGGCTGAACAAGCTGCACGCTGTATTCTTCAGAGCCTGCATTTGTTGACGATATAACTATCTCATCGTCTTTAATCTCAGCATTACCTTCACCGCCGTTTAAAAGAAGGAATTTCCAATCAACATTATCCGTCAGATCTTCCTCCTCGGAAAAACTGCTGTTATTCACATAATTGCCTGTCTCATCAGGTTCACGATCGTTGAAAACCTTTATCGGCTTTTCTACATTTTCATCATAGCTGTCTTTCTGATATACATGAACATAGTCCACATACATAGCCGCACGCTCATCGAATATAGTCGTCTCATCAGGATATCCCGGCCAGGAACCGCCGACAGCAACATTAAGTATCATATGGAAAGGCTGATTAAACGGAGCAGGATAAGGCTTCTCCTCTTCCCCGTCTCTCTTTGTAAACCAGTCATTATTCTCATAGAACAGATTTCCGTCTACATACCATCTGAACATTCCCGGTTCCCATTCAACCGCAAAGACATGATATTCCTTGGAAAAATCCCCACCATCGTGCAGTTCATAAGTACCCTGCTTCTGTGTATGAGGCTCCCCGAAATGCAGTGTTCCGTACTGTCTGTTAGTAGAATCACCGAGAACCTCCATGATATCAATCTCTCCACACTTCGGCCACTGACCGTACAGATTCTCATCAGTAGGCATCATCCAGAAAGCAGGAAGGAATCCCTTTCCTTCAGGAACCTTTAACCTGGCTTCAAATATTCCGTATGTAAAATCATGTTTTCCCGATGTATTTACACGTCCGGAAACATAACTTCCGTCATCGTTTTTTACAGGCTGGATTATCAGCTCTCCATCTTTAACAAAAGCGTAATCACTACTTGCAACATATTTCTGCAGCTCACTGTTAACCCATCCGACCTGATGAGCCTCATAGTTCCAGTCATCCTTGGAAAGCTCACCCTCATAAGAATTGAATTCGTCTGCCCATACCAGCTTATACTCATCCGTAACATAGCTCATCACTTCATAATCAGCTGATTCCTGTGCTCCTGTTTTTACGGAATCTCCCGATTTTCCGGCAGATTCTGCATCAGATTCACTTTTCTGCCCTGATTTATCTTTACCTGTTCCCTCCGAGTCTGCTTCAGATACATTTTCATCCGAAGCATCGGATACGGTTTGGGTTGCAGTTTGGGTTGCGGTTTCTGTTACATTTTCTGTCGCCGAAGCTATTTCAGAAGAAGTATCCGCTCCGCCCTTAGCTCCGCAGCCCGTAACAAGTAACGCTGCAATGATCGACCATGTCAAATAAGACTTCTTTTTCATTTACACACCTTCCTCATACCTGTTTTTTCTTCCTGTATTTTCTTCCTGTATTTTTACATACTTTTCATTCCGGCTAACCACTGTAGTCTTTTCACCTGCTTGGTTAGCTTTTTTTGCTTATGCAGACTATATTTCCCGTCATCCCGGCTAACCGCTACAGTTATTTCGCATGCATGGTTAGCTTTTCTACTTGTGCAGACTATGTTTTTTTCTCATTTCGGCTAACCGCTACAGTTATTTCGCATGCATGGTTAGCTTTTCAACTTACAGAGACTCTGTTTTTCTCTCTTTCCGGCTAACCGCTACAGTTATTTCGCATGCATGGTTAGCTTTTTCGCTTGTGCAGACTATGTTTTTTTCTCTTTCCGGCTAACCGCTACGGTTATTTCGCATGCATGGTTAGCTTTTCAACTTACAGAGACTCTGTTTTTCTCTCATTCCGGCTAACCGCTACAGTTATTTCGCATGCATGGTTAGCTTTTCTGCTTGTGCAGACTCTGTTTTTCTCTCTTTCCGGCTAACCGCTACAGTTATTTCGCATGCATGGTTAGCTTTTTCGCTTGTGCAGACTATGTTTTTTTCTCATTTCGGCTAACCACTACGGTTTATCAGCTTGCCTGGTTAGCCACTAAAAAAATCCCCCGATATATTTAAGAATATATCAGAGGATTTCAGTAATATACTATTTATATACAAAAAATGTCAGATTCATTAACTGTTTTTTCTATAGAATATCAGTAATCCCGCACCGGTTATCGCAAAGATTCCACCCATTCCCATAAAAATCCAATACATCAATTTCATGCCGTTATCGCCTTCGATAATCATTACACTCGGATCTCCCGGATCATAATGAATGATTGCTATATCTCCCTCATTAAACTTACATGGAGAAGAATATATCGATGATCTTTCCTCATATTCCTTTCCGTTTACCGTATAGCTTACGACCGGTGCATAAACAGTTGATTCAAATCCATCACTGTCAATTGATCGCTTTGAATCGATCCTGACAACAACGCCTTTAGCTTCTCCTGAGCATAAAGCTCTCTTCTTATTATCCAAACGCATCAATACAATTCCGATAACAAGAAAAACCAATCCCACAATAAAGAAGACAGACCCGCAAATTATCAACGCTTTCTTGTTTTTTCTTACTCCATATCCATACTGTCTGTACTCCATCATATATCTCATCCCCCTACTATTAATCTTTAAATTTCTTCTCTAATCACTTATTTACTAACTTGATTTACTTTTACCCTAATCACTTATTTAATTGCTTGATTTACTTTTACCCTTATCACCTATTCAATTGCTTGATTTACTTTTACCCTTATCACCTATTTAATTGCTTGATTACTTTTACCCTTATCACTTATTTAATCGCTTGATTTTATTACTTTTCCCTTAATCACCAAATTTGCTTGTTTTTTCAAAAATATTAAATTGATTTATTCACTAATTTTACTTGCTCTTCTATCTTCCCCCTTTACTATCCTTACTTATCTGCTTCACAATATATGCATCTGTAAATTCGTTTTTCAGAATCTGTCAGCTTGAAAATGTGATCGATTCCCGGTTCAATTGCTGTAATGCATCTCGGATTCTTGCATTTCTTGATATTGACCAGTTTCTCCGGCAGATCAACCTTCTTCTTCTCTATAGTCTTTCCATCTTTAATTATGCTGACTGTAACACCCGGATCTATATAACCGATAACATCCAGATTGAGTTCATATTCATCCTTATCAACCTTGATGATATCCTTCTTTCCCATTTTCTTTGACTTCACATTCTGCATCATTGCCACGCTGCAATCCAGCTTATCAAGTCCGAGATCATAATATATCTTCATAGCATTTCCTGCAGTAATATGGTCAAGCACTATTCCGTTCTGAATACTGTCTATCTTCATAATATTTCTCCTTCAAATACTTTTTCCAAAGCGTCACTAAACTATCCCTGAACAAGTTGCTTTATGCTGCTTTTAATTGCTTTTAATCGCTTTAAATTTCTTTAAATGTCTCAAGTTGTCTCAAGTTGTTTCAAGTTGTTTTAAGTCATTAAAAGTTCTTCGGAAATAAAAGCAACCCTCAGTAATTATATCACAGATGCTTACTCGGCGCTGAGTCCGAGAAGCTTCATGATAAGAGCCATTCTGACATATTTTCCATAAAGAACCTGTCTGAAATATGCGGCTCTCGGATCGTTATCCACTGCAGTAGCTATCTCATTAACACGAGGAAGCGGATGAAGGATTCTCATATCCTCCTTTGCAAGCTTTAACTTTGCTTTATCAAGTATATAAGTATCTTTGAGTCTTACATAATCTGCTTCGTTGAAGAATCTTTCTCTCTGAACTCTTGTCATATAGAGAACATCCAGCTTTCCGATATTATCCTCAAGAGATTCAACCTCTTCATAAGGAAGTCCAGCTGGAGTAATAACCTCATCTATGATATAATCCGGAACCTTCAGTTCCTTCGGTGAGATAAGAACAAACTTAACATTTTTATATCTTGAAAGAGCTTTGATAAGACTATGAACAGTACGGCCGAACTTAAGGTCTCCGCAAAGTCCGATAGTAAAGTTATCAAGATGTCCCTTCTCTTCTACTATAGTCAGAAGATCCGTAAGAGTCTGTGTCGGATGATTATGTCCTCCGTCTCCTGCATTTATTATCGGCACCGGTGAATACATGGATGCAAGCTTTGGTGCACCTTCATTTGGATGACGCATAGCGATTATATCCGCAAAGCATCCTACAACTCTGACAGTATCTTCAACACTTTCACCTTTAGTTGCCGATGAGGAAGAAGCCTCTGAAAATCCGAGAACACTTCCTCCAAGTTCGAGCATTGCTGATTCAAAGCTGAGTCTTGTTCTTGTACTTGGTTCATAGAACAGTGTTGCAAGTTTCTTTCCCTTGCATACTTCACTGTACTTCTCTTTGTTCTTGATGATATCCTGCGCAAGACTGAGCATATCATCAATCTCTTCCTTGGATAAATCGATAGGGTCGATCAAATGCTGCATTTCATTACCTCCTGTACATACGTAAATCCCTCCCCTGTGGATGACCGGTCAGCGACCAAGCTTCTCGTCTGATATCGAAAGTCCGATCAGAAACCAAGCTGCTCTTCCGATATCAGAAAGTCTGATCAGAAACCAAGCTGCTCTTCTGATATCAGAAAGTCTGATCAGAAACCAAGCTGCTCTTCCGATATCCGGAAGTCCGATCAGAAACCGGGCTGTACGTCTGGTATACAGAAGTACACTCAGAGATCGGGCTGCTCGTACGATATTCGGAAGTTCGGTCAGAGACCGAGCTATGCGTCCGGTATATGAGCACAAACGCTATCAGTGCCGTGTCATCAACAGAGATATAATATATGTGCATGATAAAGCCCCGAGAATAAATCCCAGGGCTAAATATACTAATTATAATTTTTTATGAGCGTATACATAACCGCCTTTTCAGCATGACGTCTGTTCTCTGCTTCATCGAGAATAGTATCGAGATGCTTCTTCTCAACGCTTTCGGAAATTTCAAAACCGACATGCATCGGCATGTCATGGAATACGATTGCCTTACTTCCTTCAAGAAGTTCATCGTTGATCTGATAAGGCATCATCTTTGCAAGAGTTTCTTCCTTCTGCTGCTTATATGCAGGATTGTTAAAGAACTCCATATCAACCCATGTATCGGTATAGAGGATATCCATATCCTTTACATAAGCCTTAGCTTCTTCCATAGACATTGTCGGATCAAGTTCAACATAATGTCCTGTTGCCTTTGCTTCCTCATAGAAATCAGGACCGCATGCAGTATTGTTAACAAGCGGTGTAAGTCCGTATATAGTTCCCATCTTCATCTTTGCAAAGAATTCAACGAGTGAATTGAATACATTATTCTTTGCTCCGATGAAAAGAAGCTTAACATTCAGAGAACCGAACTTCTCAAGAATTGTAAGTGCATCGGCAAGTATCTGACAAGGATGGAATGAACTGTCGCAGCCATTTATGAACGGCACCGTAACATTCTCTCCGAATAACTCAACTGTCTCGTTCTTAACAAGGCGAGCCATGATTATATCAACATTTCTGCAAACATATTTAATCTCTGAAACAGGCTCTCCGAGAACGAAATTTGAATCTTCCCAAAGCTGGTTGAAATAACTTCCGCCAAGCTCCGTAATACCTGTTGCAAAAGAAAGAAATGTTCTTGTTGAAGTTTTCTCAAACAGTGAATAAAGCTTTTTGCCCTTAAGACTGTCTGCATACTTCTCAGGATTCTTCTTCATATCAAGTGCAAGTTCAAGAATTCCCATCAGCTCTTCAGCCGAGAAGTTCTTGAAATTAAGCATATTTTTCATATCAGAAACCTCTTTTCGAATTATTGATTCCGGTCTCACCCGGAAATCCCGCTGAGACATATTGTACCACGCCGTGGATATCTAATCAATGAATAAAACTAGTACATTATTTCTATAAGGCTTCCGTCCATCGCATTGATCAGGACAAATGTATCATAGTCCATGCTTGAAAACTCCCATGCCGGAACAAGTGTCAATTCACCCTGAACATCGGGAGAAGGTATCGGATAATAAACAAATCTTGCTTCACTAAAGGTTATCGAAGACTTCGAAAGTTCCGAAGCATCAAGACTTGCCGTCAGATCACTTTCAAATGCATGAAGCATGCTTTCATAATCGAGCACCGGTACATCCTCAGACATCTGTTCTTCATACTCGAAACCACTGGCGAAACTAAATCCCAAAACTCCCTTGTCAGTCAGATAGAAATTTCCTCCGTCAAATATATTAGCAATAACTCCACCTCTCGGATCCACGAAAATATCCTGTCCGCCAAGAGAAGGATATGCAACCGCATTAAATCCATCCATCAGATAGCTGTCCGGGTCCATCATGTTAAAAGTATCCATAAGAGTATATACATTTTCAATCTGATAAACATTATCATATCCGGCATCTTTCAAAGCCTGCCTGGAAATGTAGAAAGTATATTCTCTGTCGTAACCTGAATCGCCTTTATCATTTGAAATAAAACCATCAGGCATATTCATACCGAACTTATCTACGAGGATACTCTCGGCTTCTGCAACTCTGTCATCAACATCTTTTTCGCTGAGCATATCAGAGCCCAGAAACTCCTTAACATTCGGCTGTTCCTGAAGATCTGTTCCTACCCAGAAAGATGCTATGGTATCAAGTTTCTCGTTTCCGAAATACTCACCGATATTCTTCGGATAGAGCGATATCATTCTCGTATTATCCTGTCGGTCATACCCTATAAACAGTTCATACTCAATTCCCTGATAGGTTCCCTCATAAGTATGTATTGTGAACCCTTCTTCTTCACACCATCCCTCTGATGTAGTTATTGCAGCCTGTTCTTCATAAGAAAGTGATTCGATTTTATCTCTGTGATACTGATAATATAATGTATTTACATCTGAAACCATTTCTTCGGAATCTCCGTTACTATAATCCAGCTGTCTGTCTATCTTCTTTGCACTGTCTCCGAAAATGTTTTTAACGACTTCATCTTCATTCATATCGGACTCTTTCAGCAAAGAAACCTTATATACCGGAAGCGAATCCGTATCCTCTATTTCCGAATGAGCATTTAAATTTACATTTACCCCTGATGCCGTGAATGAAGTACCCCATTCATATGTAGTTCCGCCAAGCTTCTGACTCAGCTTTCCTTCACTTACGGCTGCGGCAGTTGAGCCTTCCGGAGCCGCACTTTCCGAATCCGGGCTTTCCGTATTTGAACTTTCCGATGCTTCCGATGATGTTCCGGATGCCACTACAGCCTCTTCGGAATTACTGTTTGCATATTCATCTACCGTGTACTGCTCCTTTCCCCCGCAGCCCGCGAGAGAAAGAGCAAGACACGAAAGAATTATTCCTGATTTAAATTTCTTGATCATTTTGTTACCCTTCCTGTACCCATTATCATTTACAGGATAAGGATAATCTCAAAATGCATCTTAATTGCATCGTATGACCTAAGATATTATTAAGATTACTGAAGAAACCTTAAGATTACTGAAGATAACCCTTAAGCTTATCTACCATATCGGTTTTCTCCCATGGCAGATCAATATCTGTTCTTCCGAAATGGCCGTAAGCTGCAGTCTGCTTATAGATAGGTCTTCTCAGATCAAGCATCTTGATGATTCCTGCCGGACGAAGATCGAAATTTTCTCTGATGATCTCTACAAGTTTTTCATCACTGAGCTTTCCTGTTCCGAATGTATCTACAAATACTGATGTAGGTCTTGCAACACCGATAGCATATGAAAGCTGAACCTCACATTTATCTGCAAGGCCTGCTGCTACAACATTCTTCGCAACGTAACGTGCAGCATAAGCAGCTGATCTGTCTACCTTTGTTGGATCCTTTCCTGAAAATGCACCGCCGCCGTGACGTGCATATCCACCGTAAGTATCAACGATGATCTTACGTCCTGTGAGTCCCGAATCACCGTGAGGACCTCCGATTACGAAACGTCCTGTAGGATTGATGAAGAACTTTGTGTTCTCATCTATCATCTCTGCAGGGATAACCTCATCGAAGATATACTTCTTTACATCATAATGGATCTGCTCCTGAGAAACTTCTTCGCTGTGCTGAGTTGATAAAACAACCGCATCAAGTCTTGCAGGCTTACCCTCTTCATCATACTCTACAGTAACCTGAGTTTTTCCGTCCGGTCTGAGGTATGGAAGTATTCCCTTCTTACGTACCTCTGTAAGACGTCTTGAAAGCTTATGAGCAAGTGATATAGGATATGGCATAAGCTCTGGTGTTTCGGTTGTCGCATAGCCGAACATCATACCCTGATCGCCGGCACCGATTGCCTCAATCTCCTCATCACTCATCTGATTTTCCTTTGCTTCAAGAGCCTTATCAACTCCCATTGCGATATCTGCACTCTGCTCATCAATAGCAGTAAGAACTCCGCAGGTATCACAGTCAAAACCGAACTTAGCACGGTCATAGCCGATTTCTCTTACGGTATCTCTGACAACCTTCTGAATATCAACATATGCATTAGTTGATATTTCACCCATAACATATACAAGTCCTGTAGTAACAGTTGTCTCACAAGCTACACGACTGTTTGGATCCTGGCGGATCATCTCATCAAGAATTGCATCTGATATCTGATCGCAGATTTTATCCGGATGTCCTTCAGTAACGGACTCGGATGTAAAAAGTCTTCTTTCCATTGTTTCTCCTTCCTTGAAAAAAAGAAATCCGGCTGTGTGAGCACAACCGGATTTGATAATACTTCATTATTTCAAATCCTCTTATTGCTCACGGTTTCTCCGTGCTCAGGCTGGCACCTTCGTACGTCGACATCACTCGACGATACCGGGTTGCCGTGGCTTCAACGTTCCCTGTAACTCCACCACTCTGAATAAGAGATTATTATATGTAACTTAAACTGTCTGAAGAGAATGCGACGACCTCTTCATCAGCAATACTCACTATATACTATATATAATGAAATGTAAAGAACACATTTTAAAATCTGTTCTTTATCTAAATTTCCGAGACGAACATCCTTATCTGCAGAAGATCCTCTCACTAACTGTCTTTGATTCTCCCGGTGCAAGCTCGAGATATCCGGACTCCTCATCATGAAGCGGGATATTCGGTGCATCGATCATCCAGGTGATCGGCTCAGGACATATGAAGCCCTTATCTCCGCTGTGATTCCAGAAAATCCAGAACTTAAAATCATCGCTTACCGTATAAACTATTTCCTTACCGGAAACTATATCGGAGACGATAACTCCTCTGAAAGCCTCTCCGTTCACATCAGCATTTACAATCGAATAAATATCATTATTTATTATATGCTCTACAGGAACCATCGATCCTGTCTGATACTGCTTATCATGATTATCAAGCGGCATTGTCTCCGTAGTCGGCAGACAGTCGCTTCCGAGAATCCACTTCTCATCACCTATTGATGCAAATATTCTTGTATCAAGTCCTTTTCCGTCCGGTGTAAATGGTGCATTTACACATGTATGATTGCAGATGCTGTAAGGCAGCTTCCTGTCGGAATTGTTTGTTATAGTCACCTCATAATGCATTCCGTCTTCATCAAGTGCAAATGTAAAGTCCACCGTAAACTTCACAGGAAATGTATCAAAGAGCGGATCCTTCTCATCATATATATATCTGGTCTTTCCGACAGCCTTCGTTCCATCGGTTTCGGCGCTTACTATCTCATGCTCTCTTGTATGAAGAAAGCCGTGAAGATAATTACCTTCGGCATCATTAGGCGTAAACTGATAAGTATGATCGGATGCCTTTAAAACTCCCTTACCGAGACGATTTCCGTAGAAAAGAGTCGGCATTCCGTAAAGAACGGATTCAGCCTTAAGTTCATCTACCGAAAGCTTCTCATCGAATCTGAAAAACTCAATATCCTTTTCCTCATTTCTCATGCGAAGCAGATTACTTCCCATGAAAGGGGCGATCATTGCATTATACTCTCCGGATTTAAGGACTATAACATCCTTATCCTTATATTTTGTTATTTCTGCTGATACAGGCATTTTATTCCCCTCCAAATATATTCTATGGTATTAGATCCGAATCTACGCCTATCTATCGGTCAGATGCTGTATCAATCAATCGATCCGGCCATCTGTAAGTCAGATACTGTGTTGATCAATCCGGCTATCTGCAAGTCAGATGCTACCTTGGTTCAATTCACGCATCTATCAGCCCGGTAATATTATCCGATTTCCGCACGAAGCTCCTCTGCCGTAGCTGCAAGCTCCTCGTCCGAAAAGCTCTTCGGATCCCATACAAGCTTAAACTTATCATCATCAAATCGCGGAATGATATGAACGTGAAGATGGAAGACACTCTGTCCTGCAGCAGTACCGTTATTCTGCTGTACATTTACTCCGTCACATCCCGTAACTTTCTTAACAGCTGTAGCTATTTTCTTAGCCAGCGGCATAATCTTTGAAGCAGTTTCATCATCAATTTCGAAAATGTTATCAAAATGCTGCTTAGGCAGTATAAGTGCATGTCCTCTGTTTGCAGGACTCACATCAAGGATCACATTAAAATTCTCATCCTCATATATACTGTTTGTCGGAAAAACCCCGTTAGCAAGCTTACAAAAAATGCAGTCATCTTTGGTCATTTTTAACACCTCCGTTATTTTGAAATATATACTGTTTCATAATTATAGCACTTCAAAATAGCTGTTTAAACCCTGAAAATACTACCTTATTTCGCTTGAGTTTTAAATATGCATATTATATAATTTAGTTTGGTAATTTTTAACAATAATCAAAAGAACAAGACTAAAGAAGGGAAGGTATCAAACTTATGAAATTTGGTTACTTCGATGACTCTGCAAAAGAGTATGTCATCACTTCACCAAGAACTCCTTATCCTTGGATCAATTACCTCGGAACAGAGAGCTTCTTTTCACTCATTTCCAACACTGCAGGTGGATATCATTTCTATAAAGATGCCCGCATGAGAAGAATCACCAGATATCGTTATAACAATGTACCTGTTGATATGGGCGGACGTTATTTCTATATTAACGATGAGGGTACAGTATGGAATCCGGGATGGTCTCCTGTTAAGACAGAGCTCGATTTCTATCAGTGCCGTCACGGTATGGGATACTCAGTAATTACAGGTAAGAAGAACGAGCTTAAGGCCGAGGTTACATTTTTTGTTCCTCAGGGATATAACGGCGAGGTTCAGAAGGTAGTTCTTAAGAATGAAGGAACTACTCCGAAGAGCTTTACTCTTTTCTCACTTCTTGAGTGGTGTCTGTGGAACGCTGAGGATGACTCAACAAACTTCCAGAGAAACTTTAATACAGGTGAGGTTGAGGTTGAAGGTTCTACCCTCTTCCATAAGACAGAGTACAAGGAACGCCGCGATCACTTCGCCTTCTATACTGTAAATTCAGATATCGACGGATATGACTGCGACAGAGAAAGCTTCCTCGGACTTTACAACGGTTTCGATAAGCCGGATGTAGTTTTCGCTGATGAATCAAAGAATTCAAAGGCTGACGGATGGTCACCTATCGCATCACATTCACTTAAGATTTCTCTCGCTCCTGGCGAAGAGAAGGCTCTCGTATTCATCCTCGGTTATGTTGAGAACGGTAAGGACAAGTGGAATGCCGACGGCAGCATGAATAAGACAAAGGCTTATCAGATGATCGAGCAGTTCAACACAGTAGATAAGGTTGATGCAGCTTTCGCAGCCAACAAGGCTATGTGGGACGATCTTCTTTCTAAGTATAATGTTGAGACACCTGATGACAAGGTTAACAGAATGGTTAACATCTGGAATCAGTATCAGTGTATGGTTACCTTCAACATGTCAAGAAGTGCTTCATACTTCGAGTCAGGTATCGGACGTGGAATGGGATTCCGTGATTCTAACCAGGATCTTCTCGGATTTGTACATCAGATCCCTGACAGAGCTCGTGAGAGAATCCTCGATCTTGCCGCTACTCAGTTTGAAGACGGTGGATGCTTCCATCAGTATCAGCCTCTTACAAAGAAGGGTAATGATACTCTCGGCGGTAACTTCTCAGACGATCCGCTGTGGATGATCATGTCAACAGCTGCATATATTAAGGAAACAGGTGATTACTCAATCCTCGACGAGCAGGTTCCTTATCGTAATGATGAGTCACTCGCTCAGTCAATGATGCATCACTTACATCAGTCATTCTATAAGGTAGCTAAGGAAGTTGGTCCTCACGGACTTCCTCTTTCAATGAGAGCTGACTGGAATGACTGCCTGAACCTTTCATGCTGGTCAGATACACCGGGTGAAAGCTTCCAGACATATACATCACCTAAGTATGGTGACAAGGGATTCTCAGATGTAGCAGAGTCAATCTTTGTTGCTACACTCTTCACCTATGCAGGTCCTGACTACGTTGCACTCTGCAAGTATAAGGGCGATGAAGCAGAAGCTGCTGCTGCACAGGCTGAGATAGATAAGATGAAGGAAACGATCAAGAAGTACGGCTGGGACGGCGAGTGGTTCATCAGAGCTTATGACGACCTCGGACGTAAGGTTGGTTCCAAGGAATGTGAAGAAGGAAAGATCTTCATCGAGCCACAGGGCTTTGGTATCATGTCTGATATCGGTAAGGAAGAAGGCTGGACAGAGAAGGTTATCAACTCTGTTGAGGAACGTCTCGGATGCAAGTACGGTCTCGTACTTAACAATCCTGCTTTCACAAAGTACTATATCGAGTATGGTGAGATTTCCACATATCCTGCAGGATATAAGGAAAATGCCGGTGTCTTCTGTCATAACAACGCATGGATGATCTGTGCAGCTGCTTATGCAGGTTTCGGTAACAAGGCATTTGACTGGTACTCAAGAATCGCTCCTGCTTTCCTTGAAGATATCTCAGACCTTCACAGAACAGAGCCATATGTGTATGCACAGATGGTTGCAGGTAAAGATGCAGGACGTCAGGGTGAAGCTAAAAACTCATGGCTCACAGGTACAGCTGCATGGAACTTCGTAGCAATCAGCCAGTATATCCTCGGTATCAAGGCTGACTGGGACGGACTTAAGGTTGATCCTTCAATCCCATCATCATGGGACGGCTTCAAGGCTACAAGAAAGTACCGCGGAGCTACATATGAAATCGACATCCAGAACCCTGATCATGTAGAGAAGGGCGTTAAGTCAATCACAGTTGACGGCAACGCAGTGGAAGGCACAGTACTTCCTACATTTGCTGACGGAACACATAAGGTTGTTGTTGTTCTTGGCTAATTAATTGGCGACTACATAATAAGAATTAAAAACATAGCCCCTGAGATGACTTATGAAACAGTCACTCAGGGGCTCATTTTATATTTTTGTTATGTAATTGTCGGTATTGTGTCATAGATTTACTCGAATAGAATAACGCTCTCTCCGCCCGGAATCTTAACGGCACTTCCCATTTCCGGACTGCTGTCGGAGAGCTTCATTATCCATACATCCGTAGCATACGGATTATAAATATGTGATCCGTCGGCCGAGTAGATAAGCCCTCTTGCCGCCTTCATATAATCAACTATCTCAATATTTGTTGCATACCAGATATCATCACGTCCGAACATATACTCACAGAAGCTTTCAATCACGCTCCAGTTATCATCCCTATCGAATTCATAACTGTGGCCCCAGACATAAAAGAGCTTCAGATATTGAGGCTTCTTAAACTCCGCGAACTCCCGTGCTTTCTCCATTAGATCCGGAGCACTGTGATGACAGGTCGGATGCCACTCCAGAAAATCTTCCGGCAGTTCAAAATCACCGGTCGCCCTTGTCGTCCTTGCATATGCAATTCCAAGGTCCTGCAGTATTCTCTTTACTCTTTCGTCATATGCGCCATTCGGATATGAATGTCCGCGCACTATCCCTCCGGTCAGCTCTTCGAGATTCTTTCTATCCTCCATAATCTGCATAACAATATCTGTGTCAGTAAGTCTGGTAAGCGTCGGATGTGTCAGCGAATGCGTTGCCACCTCATGCCCTGCATATAATTCCGCCGCGGAAGCTCTCATCTCGATCAGCTCTTCATCCATCCAGCCTGAATTAAGATGAAATGTACCCCTGATCCCGTATCTGTTAAAAATCTCTACAAGTTGTCTGTCCCAGCGTCTGCCGTCATCGTAGCTTAGGGTAAGTACTTTGGATTTTCCGCCGGGAAATGTAATGTATGAAAACATGTGGTGCTCCTCTATCGTCATATCTATCTTCTCCCTCTCATTTTTATTCTTTTTTCAACACCCACGCAAACCCCTTCGCTGTCCTCAGGTCTGCATTCTTAAAATGGTTCCCCTCATTCCATTCGAGTATTACATTGATCTTATCTTTCAGCATTTCATGGGTTCTTCTGATTGCATCTCCGACCTGTCTCATTATCGGATTTCTGGTCTTTTCTTCTTTATTTCCCAGACTCAGGTATACTCTATCCGTCAGTATGGTCTTATCTGAAATATAGTCAACGAATCCCGGAAACCACATCGATGGAGAAGCCGCTGCACAGCCTGAGAAGATATCTGTCTGATATACCGCCCAAAGCGCAAAGAGTGCCGAGAGAGAGTATCCTCCGATGTACATTTTCAAATCACCGGACGCTCCTGTTCGTACCGGCTCCACAACTTCATCCATCAGCTTCTTCAATGTCTTATCAGCATATCCACCGAATCCCTCATTTCCAAACACTGCAGGATTTGGCCATGGCGACAGATCATCGTTCCAGTTATTCACCTTCACTGCTATTAATCTGAAATCCGAAGTTCCGCTAAGCTCTCTGATCAGCTGTACCTCTCTTTCGAGACTGTCCATATCATGATCACCGACCATCTGAAGCAGCACATTTCCTGATTGTTCATTACCGTATTGAAATACTGATTCCAATGTCTATTCCTCGTTTAAAAATCAAATGTTCTGTCCGTTATCTCTTTTGCCAGTTCCGCACGTACCTTTTCCTGCCCGTCTATAGCGCCCTGCAGGCTCTTCTTGTACATATAGTTACCATCATCCACAACCATAGCATAGAGAAGATTCTCTGCCTTCTGGTAACATGTCATGGCCATCCTCAGATCTTTATCAGTGCCGTAACCGTAGAAGAACATTTTCCCGAGTCTCAGATATATAGGTCCTGCACAGATTGGCTCAGCTTCCTCAGTCATGGTCTCTATACAGTGTTTATATATCCAATACCTCCTCTGTTCAAAATAAAACTGCAACCCATGACAATACTATACAACACTTATTGTCGGGATGCATCACCTTGTTCACGCCATTTACACTCATTTTGTTATAGTTTGTTATAGTTCAGATTTCTTGTTATATTCAAAAAAAGTGTGGAGCACACACGTCTCCACACTCTAAATACATCCTATATCTTATTCTAATCTCACATAGTGAATTCCACTATCAATCTTACCTTATCCTCTTCATCCTTCAGGACTACGATAGGTTTATCCTCATGTTCAGCCACAAGATACGGATAAATGATATCTCCCTTCACGGACTGAAGCTTATATTCAGCTCTGAAGCTCTTCAGTTTATCCGCCCTATTGCGAAGCTCTTCCGGAAGTGCAGTCATCGCAATTGCGATATACTGACCGTTATTTACATGATGATTTGTATCTATATACTGATCCGTAACAGTTATCGGACTGCACTGGGTCAGCTTCGATACATCGGGAACCTTCAGCTTTCCCTTTTCAAAATCCTTGTCCAGCGGTTCTGCCATTCCGTATGCTTCGAACTCTTCATCCGGTACATTTTTCTCGGGCGTTCCCGTCAAAGTATTAACATATGCCCATTCGGAATAAGCATAAACCAGAAGTTCTCCGGTCTCAACATTTTCAATGGTAAAGTTTCTTTTTCCGATAAAGAATCTGAATCCGCAGGCCCAGGTCGTAACCTTAAGTCTTTCACAATAACGCGGTCTTCTGTTAATCCTGATCTGCCATCCGGTCAGCATCCACACGGTATGCTTCTCGTTCAGCCAATCAACACCGACTCCTCTGTCCTCTGCTTCAAATGTACAGCAATCCTGAAACCAGTTGATTATCGAAAGAAGTGTTGCATCTCTGGTCTCATTTACCTCACTATACCTGACTCTAGTCTCATAAGAATACATTTATCAGTCCTCAACTCCAAGCTCTTTGAGGATTCTTATGAGGTCCTCAATAGTTGCTATTTCATCAAATCTGTCCATAGGGATTTCAACATTGAATTCCTCTTCAAGAATTACAACAAGCTCATACAGATCCAGAGAATCAAGTGCCAGATCCTCCTTAAATGAAGTATCCGAGGATAAATCCTGTGCCTGTATGGAGAGGAAGTCAACCAAAATTTCTACCAGCTTATCATATATCATACATCCACCTCCTGAATGTCATTATTTCAATTGCCAAATAATCCCAACACAATTCAACATTCATTATGAATCATTGTAAACTTTCTGAAAAAACGTGTCAATCCATCAGCTTAGAATAATATATTTCCTTCTTCATCAATAACAAATGCGGCAAAGTCGGTAAGATAATAATCGCCGTAAATATCGTCTATACAGAATGAATAATAGTATTCACCCGCCGGCATCAGATCGTAATATATCTCAACCTCGCCGTTTACTGTATATTCCTCACCTACATACTCAAACTCATCATCATTATCCAGGGAATATGCATAATATATCGGAGTAATCACATCACCGTCCGTTAACTTGATGATCTCACGGGAAGCAGCACCATACTCATTGATTCCGTCCCATACTCCCTCGACCTCCACAGTACCGCTATAATACTGTCTGATTCGAAGGTTTGTTTCCTCTCCGTTTAACATGATCGGTGCAGTATAGACCACATAATCGTTGGTTTCTTCAACTATATATGTTGCAAGGTTCTGTCCGTCCGACAGTGAGAGCCAATAGCCGTCGAAATTATCCGAAAAATGGCCCGTATCCCAATCTCCTATAATGTCAACAGTTTCACCCATCTCAATGACTCCCTGCTCATCCTCCGTAAGCACGTAAACCATTGCATAAATGCTCGACGCATTATTTATTCCATTCTCATCAAGCGTAAGTCCGAATATACCATCATCACTGACAGCAGCTTCTTCCTCAAATGTTATATACGGACTTTCTCCGGTCTGCTCATAATCATCCAGATAATTCCAATAACTGTCATCCTCAGCCGCATCCCACCAGCTTGATTCTTCTTCGTCTTCAAACCACTGGCTGTCATCGTATTCATCAAAATCATATTCGGTGGCACCTGTCTTACCGAGTCTGTCGATAAATGACAGATAGTAAGGACTGATCGATATTCTTCCGAAGAGCGAAAGCTCGTTGGAACCCTGAATCTCAAGCGGATAATAAACCGACAATCCCCCGGCCGAAGTATGAGTAGAACCGCTTATCTTATATACAACTGCCGAACCCAATGCCTTCTCGGCAGCATCAGCGCCGTCGGCATAATCAGAACAAGCATCCAGCACTCCGCCCAGATCCACCATATTTGTATAGCCTTCTGATTTATTATTTCCTCCGAAATTGTCAACGCTTTCAATGCTTCTCATCATTTCTGCATTTTTCGAGGAATCCTCTCCGGCATTATACATATTCATGGCAAATGTATTAAAGCTCATTACCAGCTCATCTATCTTTGACAGATCTATGACAGCAAGTGTTGCAAGCTCTTCATCATCGTCTCTTTTACAGGATTCGTAAAAACTGTCACAGACTTCTTTACCGAGATCGACTGTATCCGCATCCGGATGAGCCGCAAGATAATTACCTATTGCAGTATAATCCCATCCGCTTCCCGGCTCCATTTCCTGCGATCCGAACATATAATCGGAATAAGTTGCAAGAACATTTGCTATTTCTACGGTTCCCATCAGGCAGGCATCAAAACCCACAAAATCGAATTTGCGTCCCATTTTTTCCGTACATTTAAGAAGGGCCGCATCTATCTCCATAAGAGTCAGCGAATCCTGATCATAATTCTCATCGAAGCATACACCGGTTATACATCCACCGCCATGATTCCACATTATAAGTCCCATATGCTCTGAATTATATTCCGATGTACCCCACACCAGAAAATCCGAAAGCGTATCGGTATTTCCCATGCTGCCCAGCGATGTCTCATCAACCATCTCGGTCTTACCGTTCTGGATCAGAAACCTCTGGATTTTTCTCTCATCGACAATAGAATTCGTCCAGTCATCAGTTCCTCCTGTTTCGACTATAAAACGGACATTTTCATTTCCGGAAGCAGCAGCCATTTCTTCCATATCGCTTGCTCCCATACCGCTATCCGTCTCAAGATCGGTTCCGCATAGATATACGAAGATCGTCCAGATTCCGTCATCCTTCCTTTTTCCCTGATCTATGTCTTTTCTTGATATAGCGAGCTCTCCGGTAGAATTATCAACCGTCATAGCGATTCCGGTTATCGCTTCTACATCTCCCTCCGGAATGTAGCCGCTCTCTTCATCATCATCAAAAAGTCCGAAGAAATCATCTTCGTCACCCTTATCGTAATCCTCGGAATCATAATCGTCCTCATCATAATAATCGCTCTCATCATAGTAGCCGCTTTCATCATAATCCTCGTCATATTCATCATACTCATCCGAGCATGCACCGCAGCTTAATGTAAGTACAAAAGCCATAATGATCGCAGATAATTTTTTAATCTTTCTCATACATTTCCTCATTCTTACTATTCATATCTGAGGGCATCGATAGGCGACAGCCTTGCCGCACGTTTCGCAGGATATAATCCGAATATCACACCTACAAGCATTGAGAATCCAAAGGAAATGAGTATCGCTGTAATCGGCGGCCTTATGACGACCGTAATAAAGCTGTACTCCGTTGTAGCTACTATAGACTTTGCAACTATCGAAATGATCACGCCGTTAATAAGTCCCAGAACAATTCCGATAATACCTCCTATGGAGCATATAAGTACCGCTTCTACCAGAAACTGCTTCTCTATTACCTTATTCTTAGCTCCGAGAGCCTTCCTTATTCCTATTTCCTTCGTCCTTTCGACGACACTGACGAGCATGATGTTCATAACGCCGATACCGCCTACGATAAGAGAGATCGCAGCGATTATCGAAATCGCAACCGTTATGACATTCAGCATACTGGTTATCCTGTTGAGCTGTTTTTCCAAAGACTCAACTTCCAGATACCAGAGGGAATCCGGTTCCATACAGTTAGTGTTAAACCACATTTCGGTTTCTGCAATGATCATATCCGGATCTTTTCCGGGTTTCGCGATTACATTAAAGAAATATGCTTCTCTTTCGCTCTTGGGGACTCCCGCAAGTTCATATACATAATTAAGCGGAACAAAAATAGTTGTTTCCACCTCTGAGAGAGGTTTACCTCTATCACTGTATCTGCCTATCTTGTTGACGTCATATTCATAAACACCAATTACATATACATCAAAATAGATGCCGTTCTCCAACTTGAGTGAAATCTTCTCTCCGATAGGATTCCTTCCTTCAAATGCATAATCTGCAAATACGTCCGAAACAACCGCAACATGTCGGGCATCTATACTGTCCTGCAGCGAAATAGGTCTTCCCTGAAATGTATCCACTCCGTATGTTTTAAGAACGCTTCCGGTTTCTCCCGTAACCGAAAACTTCAGTTCATATTTTCCATTACCCGCCTCATATACACCATCACCGAGATTCATTTCCGCACCAACAGCCTCTATATCATCCTGATAGGTCTGCTGAAAAAGCTGCAGATCATCCAGTGTAATGTGCGGTAATTCCTGCTTTTCTGCTTCTCTGTAATCATCTGATGAAATGTATGCATAAAGAGTATTTACGCCTGCCATTTCATAAACAGATGTCGCTATGGACTGCTTAAGTGACGAACCGATTGTCGTGATCGTAATAACGGCACTGATACCTATTATAATACCGAGCATGGTAAGGAAGGAACGCATCCTGTTGGAGCGAACACATGACCAGGCCAGGCGGAGATTTTCTCTAAAATCCATTCTCTCCACCTCCCATGCTTTCCGGAGCCGAATCATTCAGATGTTCCGTCACCTTGTAAGTTCCCCGGTTATCCTTATCCGATATTATACGTCCGTCACTGATTGTTATTATTCTTTCTGTTTCAGCCGCCAGTTCGCGGCTGTGTGTTATAAGAACTATCGTCTTTCCCTGCTCTCTGTGAAGCTTATGGAAAATGTCCATTATCAGGTGGCCTGTCTTTGAATCCAGTGCTCCTGTCGGTTCATCGGCAAGTATTATCGACGGATCACAGGCGAGTGCTCTTGCGATTGCGACTCTCTGGTTCTGGCCTCCCGAGAGTTCATTGGCCTTATGGTCATATCTCTCACTCATACCCATCATATCCATAAGTTCCATCGCTCTCTCACGCCTCTTCCTGCGTGACATTCCGGAATACATAAGCGGAACCTCTACATTTTCGAGAGCCGTGATTCTTGGGATCATACAAAAATTCTGAAATACAAAACCGATCTCGTTGTTCCTTATTTCACTGAGTTCTTCATCATCAAGCGTAGAAATATCCTCTCCGTTGAAGAAATATTCACCTGAACTCGGACGGTCCAGCGCTCCCATGATATTCATCATGGTACTCTTACCGGAACCTGATTCACCTACCAATGCAACAAATTCGCCTTCTGCGACCGTCATGTTGATATCATGGAGGATGTGCAGCTCATTTTCCTGACCTTCATAATAGTTCTTATAAATGTTCCTCATTTCTATAACATTCATCTATCAAGCCCTCACATGTATCCGGTCAATTATCTTCTTGTTGAACTTTTATACTCACATTTTGAGGAGTTCCCTCCGTTACTTCTTCAGGTGTATTTATTACTATATCTCCTGCCTCGATTCCACCGAGGATTTCCGTATAATATCCGCTTGTCTCGCCGATAGTTACCGGAGTTTTAACGACATCATATAAGCCCGGTGTCGATGTGGACGGCTTTGCGACATATACATAGTCCTGTCCGTTTTCGTTTATTATCGCAGTATATGCGATACACATTTTCTCTCCGATATTATTTACTATAATGTCTACCTTTGCATTCATTCCGAGCATCAATCCGCCGTTATCGGTAACATCGATGATAGCCTTATACATGTTGTTGCCATACATGTCTCCGGTCATCGCGCCACCCTGAGCTTCCTTGTTTGCATTGAATCGGTATACCTTGGATACAACTCCCTTAGCCTGAATGCTGTCGATATTATCGGAATAAATGATTGCTTCCTGACCTTCCTCGACGTCCAGAATATCCTTTTCCTTGATAAGGACCTCTATTCTGAGATTCTTATCATCCTCTAACTGCATAAGATTACCCTGTATGGCAGGTATTCCTTCTACAGCCGAAATGGATGTAACAAGTCCGTCCTGTTCGGCAAGAACGATTGTCTTACCTTTTTCTTCATATGCGGAAGCCAGCAGCTGTGCCTGTTCGGAATAACTATTTGCCTGAATCTCCTGAAGTTCTGCCTGATCCTGAGCTGACCTGATTCCGTCATATCCGGTTGAAATAAGCTCATTATACGCATCTACTGCCTTATCATAAGTTGCCTTAAGCTCATCTATCTGTGCAAGCTTTGCACTGTATTCGGCAACGACTTTTGCACACTCTTCGAGTCTTTCCTTTGCCTTGATGACCTCAACATCCAGCTGGGTTGTGTCAGGCACGGTCGGCTGAACAGGCTGAGGATTTCCCGGAGATGCAATATCTGTACCGGCTGTATTTGCTTCCGGATTTTCTGCCGGAATTGGCTCTACATATGTTCCGGCTTCCTTCGCTGCTTCTACGGCAGCCTCGTATGCTTCCTCTGCCGCATCATACTCTTCTTCAGCAATCTGAAGGATTGTTTCAAGCGCATCCCTTCCGCTTACGGCGGTCTCATATGCTTTTCTCGTATTCTCAACAGCTTTTGCAGCAGATGCTATCGATGCATTCTTTGAATTCATAGCACTTTGGACAGAATGATTCGACATCTCGATCTGTTTAGCCTGTAATCTGTCCGTATCGGTTGCCATCTCCTCAAGCTTGCTGATATTCTTATCTATTTCCGTTGTGTCGATCTCGCAGATAACATCGCCCTTCTTTACGCTGTCTCCGAGCTCAACATTTATGCTCTTTATCGGATAGGGCAGATTGGTAGTAACCACGTCAACATTTTTACTGACAACCGCACCGTCAGCCTTTATATATACTGACATATCATGTGCCCCAAACTCTTCTCCCGTAAGCGGAACCTTCGGTGTTTCAAGAGCACCTGAAATCCTATGCATGCATGCCGCAATTCCTCCGCCAACAGCCACGAGCAGAACGAGTATTATGATCACCCACTTCGCTGCCTTGCTCTTCTTCTTCTTTTTCTTTGTCTTAGTCTTACCCTGTGTCTGTTCCTTAACCTTCTTTTCTTCCATTTATAAATCCCCACACATTATGTCTAAATCAATTAGTCCTTTATGAACAATAAATGTTTCGCACGTTCATAAATATTCCACTCATTCATCTTGCAGTTTCCTGCTGATGACATCTATTCTGTTCGATCATATATCATCATTTTCCGATCGACACTCACTCGTCCTGTCGGATAATACCCTCACTCTGCCAGATAGTCACATGCCGCGATTGTTACCGATAATTACCCTCACTCTGCCAGATAGTCACATGCTGCGATTGCTGCTGATAATTACCCTCACTCTGCAAGATAGTCACATGCTGCAATCGCTGCAGATGCACCGTCCGCACATGCTGTAGTCACCTGTCTGAGAGTCTTCACTCTGCAGTCACCTGCTACAAAGATTCCCGGAGTCTTGGTAAGTGTACTCTCCGTTGAAATGAAGTATCCCCTCTCATCAAGCTCTGCTATGTCCTTAAATGCTCCATTCTCCGGAACAAGTCCAACCGCCAGGAATACGCCGTCGCAGGAAACAGTCTTTTCCTCACCGCCTTCGCTGAATCTTACGCCTGTCAGTTTTCCGTCCTCGATCACATATCCGAGGATTTTGGTTCCTGTATGAGCTTCTACATTATCATTTTCAAAGAGCTGATCCTGCAGCTTCTTATCTGCCGTAAAGAAATCCATATCCTGAAGGATTATCAGCTTCTTCACTATGCCTGTAAGCAGGTTTGCTTCAACAAATGCCGAATTACCTCCACCGATCATTACAACTGTTCCATCTCTGTAGAAATCTCCGTCACAAACAGCACAGAAGCTGATTCCGCTTCCTATCAGGTCTTCTTCACCCGGAAGTCCGAGAACTCTGTGAGTTGTTCCTGTAGCGAGAATTACTGTATGTCCTTCGTAAGCGCCGCCCTCTGCAGTCTTTACGACAAAATCTTTTCCATTCTTTTCAACTCCCGTAACCTCTTCCAGAGTCACCTCTGCTCCCTGCTTCATAGCCTGATCCAGGAACTTATCGGCAAATTCATCTCCGCTGATAACATCGAAGCCCGGAATATTTTCTACCTTCGGAGAATTTACAATCTGTCCTCCGAACACACTCTTCTCAATAATAAATACAGACTTTCCGCTTCTGAGTCCGTATACTGCAGCTGTAAGTCCTGCAGGGCCTCCGCCCACTACGATAATATCAAACATATCTATTCCTTTCTTCTAAGAAAGGCCATAAAACTTACTTAAGCAAGCTTTATGGCCTTTTCTTATCCCCATATCCTTCCCGGTCAAAACCGTCCTAAATTGTCCGGGAATTATCTGTTCTTCAAATTTATACCGTCTTATTTGCTGTGCGCTTTCATCCAGTCTACGGCAGCAGTATCACCTTCATATCTTGTTCCGTCCGGATCAATGATCGTCGGTGTCTGACGGATATTCAGCTCTCTTGCAATATCCATATTCTGTGAGCAGTTTACTTCGTTATATTCAAGACCTGCAAGCTTGAATCTCTGCTCTGCACCCTTACACTTAGGGCAATGATCCTTAACATACATTGTAGGAACACCTGCTTCTGCTGCTTCTGTTGGAGCACTTGCAGATACCGCTGTCTCAACCTTTGCAGGAGTTGGTTCAGGAGCATTTGCAGCACCAAGAGCCTCTTCAGCTGAAATAGTCTTAACCGGGCCATCATGTGTAAGTTTACTTTTCATGATGTCATATACAACTCTGTCCTTAAACTCCTGTGTCTTTCCATCATTCCAGTTCTGAACCGGACGATAATATCCTGTAATACGGCTGTAAACTTCTGTAGCTGCGCCGCACTGTGGACACTTATGAGCCTCTCCTACGATATATCCATGATCTCTACAGATTGAATATGTAGGTGACATTGTATAGTAAGGAAGTCTGTAATTCTCTGCAATCTTACGAACAAGTGTAGCAGCTGCCTTCCAGTCAGGAAGCTTTTCTCCAAGAAATGCATGGAATACTGTTCCTGAAGTATAAAGTGTCTGAAGGTTATCCTGAACATCAAGAGCTGAGAATATATCATCTGTATATCCTACAGGAAGATGTGAGGAATTTGTATAATACGGTGTACCGTTCATGTTTGCTGTGATGATATCAGGGAACTGATCGATATCATGCTTTGCGAATCTGTATGTTGTAGATTCAGCCGGAGTAGCCTCAAGGTTATAGAGGTCGCCGTACATTTCCTGATAATCACTGAGACGCTCTCTCATATGATTGAGAACTTCTACTGCAAACTGCTGTGTCTCAGGATGTGTAAGATCCTTTCTCAGCCACTTAGCATTGAGACCAACCTCATTCATACCGATAAGTCCGATAGTTGAGAAATGGTTGTCAAATGAACCGAGATATCTCTTTGTATATGGATAAAGACCTGAATCAAGAAGCTTTGTTATAACCTCTCTCTTTGTCTTAAGTGATCTTGCTGAAATGTCCATCAGACGGTCAAGTCTTGCATAGAAATCCTCTTCATCTGATGCCAGATAAGCAATTCTCGGAAGGTTGATTGTTACAACTCCGACAGATCCTGTTGACTCGCCGCTTCCGAAGAAACCACCTGACTTCTTACGAAGTTCTCTGAGGTCGAGTCTGAGACGGCAGCACATACTTCTTACATCGCTTGGCTCCATATCGGAATTGATGTAATTTGAGAAATACGGTGTTCCGTACTTAGCTGTCATTTCAAAAAGGAGCTTGTTGTTTTCTGACTCACTCCAGTCAAAATCCTTTGTGATTGAATATGTAGGAATCGGATACTGGAATCCACGTCCGTTGGCATCACCCTCGATCATGATCTCGATAAATGCCTTGTTGACCATGTCCATTTCCTTCTGGCATTCGCCATATGTGAAATCAACCTGCTGTCCGCCGATCCAGCACTTCTCGTCTCTCATATCTCTTGGAACTGTCCAGTCAAGAGTAATATTTGTAAACGGTGACTGTGTACCCCATCTTGAAGGTGTGTTTACACCGAAGATAAAGGACTGAATGCACTGCTTAACCTCTTTCTGTGACAGGTTATCTATTCTTACGAAAGGTGCAAGATATGTATCAAATGATGAGAATGCCTGAGCTCCTGCCCACTCATTCTGCATAATACCAAGGAAGTTAACCATCTGGTTGCAAAGTGTTGAGAGATGGCCTGCAGGTGCGGAAGTGATCTTTCCCGGAACTCCGCCGAGACCTTCCTGAATAAGCTGCTTAAGTGACCAACCTGCACAATATCCTGTAAGCATGCTGAGATCATGAATATGGATTGCTGCTGTTCTATGAGCTTCAGCTGTCTCCTGATCATAAATCTCGCTGAGCCAGTAATTTGCTGTAATGGCTCCCGAATTTGAAAGGATAAGTCCGCCGACACTATATGTTACGGTCGAATTCTCCTTAACACGCCAGTCATTAACCTGAACGTAATTATCTACTATATCCTTGTAGTTGAGCATGGCGTTCTTAACATTACGAACCTTCTCACGCTGCTTTCTGTAAAGGATATAAGCCTTTGCAACATCTGCATAGCCTGCTTCTGAAAGAACATGCTCTGCGCTGTCCTGGATATCCTCGACTGTTACTACATCATCTTTAATCTTGGTTTCAAAATCACTGGTTACGCGAAGTGCAAGCATATCTACTACGCTAGGATGATACTGCTTATTGCATCCTATAAAAGCTTTCTCGATTGCTGCGCTGATTTTTGAGACATCAAAATCAACCACGACTCCGTCACGTTTCATAACCCGGTACATATCTGGTTCCTCCCCCACTCTTTAATAAATTTGTAAGTTATAAGCTGTCCTTTTCCATCGCATCGTTCCCGGAAAAGGCTGGTATATAAGATAGTACCATAAATATAAAAAAAGTCAATATCTAGTATTCAATTATTTTGCCAAATACTAGATATTGTACCTTTTTATGTTAACGCTTTTTCATCCACCGACCTCGACGTAACACATTTCTTTGCCTTTAAACAAGCCGTTTCCCACGTTTGGAGGCAGAAAATTGATATTGTGCCAATTAATATCAGGCCGAGCAGTGATAAGTTTTTGTTATAACTATATAATCATATCTTGTATACAACTTCCACTATATAGATTTGTTCTGTGCCACTATATATTTTTGTTCTGTGCCACTAGATAGTTTTGTTCTGTGCCACTATATATTTTTGTTATACACCCTCTGGATAGTTTTGTTATATGCCCACTGGATGTTGATGTTTTTCTCCATCAAACCAACTTTATGTAAACTCAATCTGTTTATTTGCATCACAACTCAGCGTACAAAATAATTCTGCCTACGTTGTACTACATACCTCTGAGCTCAACGGATTTTACATATGGTTTTACTATCTCGGCGTACTCCTTCATCTCTTCTTCGGTCCTCGCCTCAAGTCCTGCAAATGGAACCGTATCCCTGTCAACGAACCCCTGAAGGTAATATTTCTCCGCTCCCTTGATCCACTCGGCAATCCCTATAAAGCTGTCTTTGTCATGAAACTGCTTGATGACCGTCGTCCGGAATTCATATTCAACATCCCCTCTGAGCAGAAACGAGATGCTTTCGTCCACTCTTGCTATGTCAAAACCGGTAAGTCCGACTGTCTCAGCATATCGCTCCTTTGAATTCTTTACATCCATTGCGACATAATCAACAAGCCCTTCAGCCACTATGCGTTTCAGCATATCCGGATGATTGCCTGTTGTATCAAGCTTAACTTTAAAGCCAAGCCTCTTTATCTCACTAAGCAACTCCGGAAGATCTGGCCTAAGAGTCGGCTCTCCTCCCGTGACAGCCACTCCATCAAGCTTTCCACGTCTTGTTTCAAGAAATTCCAGAAATTCTTTATCATCCATAACTGCCGGTGCATTCATATCCAGAATTTCCGCATTATGACAGAAAGGACACCTAAGGTCGCATCCTCCCAGAAATACCGTACATGCCACCAGACCCGGAAAGTCGAGCAGCGTCATCTTCTGCAAACCATGTATCTTCAAAGCTGATTACCTCTTTTATATGATTTTTAGCATCTTTAATCATACACCAAACCCCAAATTAGTGCATTAAGAAATCTGCTTTTAGTATTTATACTTCTTTTACTTCTTATACTTCTTTTACTGCTTTTACTGCTTTTACTAATATTTTGTCAGTTCATTCTTTTCTGTTAGTATATTTCTTTTCCATGCGATCACTTTCTCCCTATATTTACTAATTATTTTCCGGTTCTCCTTTTTCTGTTAGTAATCTCTTTTTCCATTCGATCGCTTTCTCCCCATATTTACTAATTATTTTCCGGTTTTCCTTTTTCTGTTAGTAAATCTCTTTTTCCATTCGATTGCTTTCTCCCCATATTTACTAATTATTTTCCGGTTCTCCTTTTTCTGTTAGTAATCTCTTTTTCCATTCGATCGCTTTCTCCCCATATTTACTAATTATTTTCCGGTTCTCCTTTTTCTGTTAGTAATCTCTTTTCCCATACGATTGCTTTCTCCCCATATTTACTAATTATTTTCCGGTTCTCCTTTTTCTGTTAGTAATCTCTTTTTCCATTCGATTGCTTTCTCCCCATATTTACTAATTATTTTCCGGTTTTCCTTTTTCTGTTAGTAATCTCTTTTTCCATTCGATCGCTTTCTCCCCATATTTACTAATTATTTTCCGGTTCTCCTTTTTCTGTTAGTAAATCTCTTTTCCATTCGATTGCTTTCTCCCCATATTTACTAATTATTTTCCGGTTCTCCTTTTTCTGTTAGTAAATCTCTTTTCCATTCGATCGCTTTCTCCCCATATTTACTAATTATTTTTCCGATTCTCCTTTTTCTGTTAGTAAATCTCTCTCCGCTCCTGCCGGACATATATTCTATTCAAAAATGTCTTCATCCACCTTCCCACAAAAATCCCTTTTCCTCATAACCCATTCCGCTCACAGTACTTCACTCAAAAAAATCTTGGAATAGCTTCTCTTATACTGTATACTTGGAAGAGCCGATTTTATGTATTACGAAAGGCAGGCAAAATTGAAGGTTTCATTTAAAAAATCAGATTCAAAAATACATATAGATGCTCCCCCATCGAAATCTATCTATCACAGAGAGCTTATTGTTCGATTTCTGCTCGGTGACGCTGTACATCTGGATCCGTCCGATGACGACAGTGATGATGTTCTGGCCACAAAAGCAGTCCTTAGCTCATTAAATGCTGCAGTCATCCGCGGATACAGCAGCTCAAATAATAACAATAACTGCCCTGATAATTCAGACAGTTCAAATAATAGCAACTTCCCTGATAATTCAGACAGTTCAAATAATAGCAACTTCCCTGATAATTCAGACAGTTCAAATAATAGCAACTTCCCTGATAATTCAGGACGTCCAAGTACTTTCAGCAGCTCTGATAATCCCGATGGCTTGGAAGATGTCATTCTTCCTTGTAATGAAAGCGGATCAACTCTCCGCTTCATGATCCCGGTAGCTGCTGCTTATCTTCTTGGACAGGGCAGACGCGTTCCGGGTGTAAAAAGACTCATCTTCACAACAGCCGGCCGACTTTTCGACAGACCTCTGGATGAGCTTGAAGCAGCTCTTTCTCCACATGGAATTACTATTGAGAAGAATTCCGAGACTCGTACAATAATTGTTTCCGGCGAAATGACTCCCGGCATATATACCATCGACGGAGGTGTATCTTCTCAGTATATCTCGGGGCTGATCATGGCTCTGGGACTTTTCGCAGAGAAATGTGAGATTTCGGTGACAGGTACTATAAAGTCCGTTCACTACATTGAGCTTACCGAGGATGTTCTGAAAAAATATGGCTGCGAAACTCAAAAAAACGGAAATGTATATTATCCCGCATGCACCGGATATAGAGGCATTGACGGATCTATGCTCATAAATCCGTCCGATGAATATACAGTAGAAGGCGATTGGAGCAATGGTGCATTTCTTCTCTGTCTTAAAGAATGGGCAGATATTGAAGTTGGGAATCTGAACCCCGAGTCAAGACAGGGTGACCGCGCCATAACAAACTTTTTGGGCAAAGTTCATTCTGTAAGGAACTCGCAGCCTTCATCCGATGAAAATGAATTTACCTTTGACTGCAACGATATACCGGACATTGCACCTTATATGGCAGTCGCAGCGGCATTCACTTTCGATAAGACTGTATTTACGGGAATTTCAAGACTTCGTATCAAGGAATCCGACAGAGTAAAGGCTGTTCGCGAGCAGCTTGATAAAGCAGGTATAAAAACAGAAGAGACCGAAGACAGTCTTACTGTATTCGGTCATGAAATGTATCTTAAAGCTTTTAGAAATAGTGAAGATTTCATATCCAACGAGCCGGAGCTGAGTCTCTCATCCTATCATGATCATAGGATGGCAATGTGTGCTATACTCATTTCCGTTATTCTCGGAGTAACCATCGAGCTTGATGATATCGACTGCATCAACAAATCATTCCCGCAGCTCAGAAATTATCTGGATATAAGATAACTTATCACTTCAACACAATTATCCGGCATATGAGGGATTATCCGGCTATATTATTGCCTATAACTTCAAAACAATTATCCTTCAACTTGAGGATAATTCGGTTATATTATACTTATCACTTCAACACAATTATTCCGCAGTTGAGCCCGCGCTTTCCGCCGGTTGCTCTGTGAGAATGAAAGATATCAGAATTACATATCGTGCATATTTCCGTAACAGAAATATGATCTTCCAGAACTCCTTCTTTCTTGAGAAGGAGTTTATTTGTTTCCCAGAGATCCACCATATATTTTCCTGCGCCCTTTGATTCGGCAAGGCTTTCGTCTATCTTCAGGAATTCCGAAGCTACCTTCTCATCCACCTCATAGCAGCATTTTCCAGCCGACGGCCCTATCGCAACATAAATATCATTAGGTTCCGAACCGAATTCATCCTTAAACATCCCGATCATACGTGACGCTATCCCATTCACAGTTCCTCGCCAACCGCCGTGTGCTGTTCCAATAACCCTCTTCACCGGATCTGCAAAAAGCATCGGAACGCAGTCGGCTCCGTATACAATAAGCGGCAGTCCCGGAGTATCGGTAATCTGTCCGTCAACGCCCTCGGCCCTAAGCGGCTTTACAATACCGCTCCCGGCATCCGCTTCATCCACTCGCCTTATAAATGTATCATGAACCTGATGTGGTGAAGATAATCTCTCCCATTCAAACCCAATGGCATCACCAAGCAGCTCATAGTTTTTATAAACATTTTCTTTCTCATCACCTATCAGAAGGCCTACGCTCATATCAGCATAAATCCCTTTGCTGACACCACCTATACGCGTGGAAAATCCATGATTTATACAATCAATATCCGAAAGAAGCCTGCTTTTTATAACAGGAACCCCTTTCTCCGATACGATAAATTCAATATTCTCATTATCTCTAAATCTGTCACGTGCATCTGTAATACTGCTAATCATAACCTCTCTCCACACCATATATCTGCCGCATTGTCTGTCACCATGGAAATGTATCTTCCATACTACTTATCATAACGTAAGCAGCTCCTTTGCTCTCTCAACTGACTCTTTTGATGGTGGATTTATATCCTTGATAGGATATTCAATTCCCAGCCTTTCATATTCCGGAACACCCATCCTGTGATAAGGAAGAACCTCTACTTTAGATACTGTCTTTAATGTACGTATATATTCTCCCAGCTCGCGGAGAGCATTTTCATCATCAGTTAATCCCGGGACAAGAACATGTCTTATCCACATTTCCTTACCATTATCGGAAAGGTATTCTGCCATCTCAAGGATATTGCTGTTCGTATGTCCCGTAAGTTCCCTGTGATCCGCATCTCTTATATGCTTAATATCCAGAATGAAAAGATCCGTTACATCGCAGAGCCTTTTAAACTTTTCAAAGAACTCTCCCTCACTCTTAAAGGGATTTCCCGAGGTATCAAGTGCTGTATTGATTCCCTCCTTCTTAGCCAGTTCAAAAAGCTCGGTGACGAAATCAATCTGAAGAAGAGCTTCACCTCCGCTCACGGTTATTCCTCCACCGTTCTTCCAGTAAGGTCTGAACCTCACAGCCTTCTTCAGTACCTCCGAAGGTGTCATGCACTCCACTCTGATTCCACGGGCATTCAGTTCCTTTATTCTTTTATCAATATCTTCAGAACTGCTTCCTCGGCTCACGACTTCCCAAGTTTCGGGATTATGGCAATATTTGCACCTCATATAGCATCCCTGAAGAAATACTATAAATCTTATTCCCGGACCGTCAACCGCTCCGAAGCTCTCTGTTGAATGTATATATCCGATTGTTTCCGCCATACTATTCTCCGTTTTTTAAGAGGTATCATTCCGTCCCTGTATCATCGGGAAATAATACTATCTTCAAGGTTATCATAATAACATCCGGTTTTCCTGATATTCCTCAGATTACTTTGATATCCCCCAGTTTATTCTGAAACAGCCCGGAAGGATGATCCTTCCGGGCCGCATATTACCACTGCTATTATAATGATTCGTGGAATGTTCTGCTTATAACATCAAGCTGCTGCTCTCTTGTAAGGCTTATAAACTTAACTGCATAACCCGAAACTCTGATGGTGAAATTAGCATACTCCGGCTTCTCCGGATTTTCCATAATATCCTCAAGAGTTTCACGGCTGAATACATTTACATTAAGATGATGTGCACCCTGGTCGAAGTATCCGTCCATCGCGTTCATCAGATTCTGAACCCTCTCGTCTTCTGTATGTCCGAGAGCATCCGGATTCATCGACTGCGTATTGGATATTCCGTCAAGTGCCCATACATAAGGGATCTTCGCAACCGAATTAAGTGATGCAAGAAGACCGCTCTTCTCGGCACCGTAGCTCGGATTAGCTCCCGGAGCAAGCGGTGTCCATGCACGACGTCCATCAGGCATATTTCCGGTAAACTTACCGTATACAAGATTTGATGTAATTGTAAGTATCGAAGTTGTCGGCTCCGAATTACGATATGTATGTCTCTTCTTGATATCATCAAGAAATGTCTTGAGCAGCCATACTCCGATGCTGTCAGCTCTGTCATCATCATTTCCGTACTTCGGGAAATCTCCTTCAGTCTCATAATCAACGGCAAAGCCTTCCTCATCTCTGATAACCTTAACTCTGGCATATTTAATAGCCGAAAGCGAATCGATAACATGTGAGAAACCAGCAATACCCGTTGCAAATGTACGGCGCACATCAGTATCAATAAGTGCCATTTCAGCTGCTTCATAATAATACTTATCATGCATATAGTGAATGAGATTGAGTGTATTTACATAGAGTCCCGCAAGCCAGTCAAGCATGAACTCGAATCTCTCAATAACCTCATCATAATCCAGATATTCGGATGTAATAGGTCTCGCTGCAGGTCCGACCTGAACACGTGACTTAGCATCCACACCACCGTTGATTGCAAACAGAAGGCACTTCGCAAGATTTGCTCTTGCACCGAAGAACTGAATCTCCTTACCTGTCTGTGTTGCAGAAACACAGCAGCAGATAGAATAATCATCGCCCCATACAGGCTTCATTACATCATCATTTTCATACTGAATTGAGCTCGTCTTTACAGAAATCCTTGCAGCATATCTCTTAAATGCTTCAGGAAGCTGTGAAGAATAAAGAACCGTAAGATTCGGCTCAGGTGAAGGTCCCATATTCTCAAGTGTATGTAAGAATCTGAAACAGTTCTTTGTTACATGAGGGCGACCGTCCATACCGATTCCGCCGACCTCAAGAGTTGCCCAAACCGGATCACCCGAGAACAGTTCATTATATGACTGAATACGGGCAAACTTAACCATTCTGAGCTTCATAACAAAATGATCGATAAGCTCCTGAGCTTCCTTCTCTGTTATGATTCCCTTCTTAAGGTCTCTTTCGATATATATATCAAGAAATGTTGACACACGGCCCACTGACATAGCAGCTCCGTTCTGTGTCTTGATTGCTGAAAGATATCCGAAGTAAAGCCACTGAACTGCTTCCTTTGCATTCTTAGCGGGACGTGAAATATCACAGCCGTAAATCTCAGCCATTTTCTTCATTCCCTTAAGTGCCTTTATCTGCTCGGCCAGTTCTTCTCTCTGCCTGATGATATCATCAGTCATAACTCCGTGACCGCAATTCTTCTTATCTTCTTCCTTCCACTCAATAAGCTGATCGATACCATAAAGAGCAATTCTTCTGTAATCGCCAACAATACGTCCTCTTCCATAGGTATCAGGAAGTCCCGTAATTATATGACATCTTCTTGCAGCACGCATTTCATCTGTATAGGCATCAAAAACAGCCTGATTATGAGTCTTATGATACTCAGTAAATACCTTATGAAGATCCTTATTAGGCTCATATCCGTACATTGTAAGTGACTCTTCAGCCATTTTGATTCCGCCGAATGGCATAAATGCTCTCTTAAGCGGCTTATCGGTCTGAAGACCTACTATCTGTTCCATGTCCTTCATGGACTCATCTATATATCCCGGTCCATAAGCAGTAAGTGATGAAACAATATCTGTTTCCTCTTCAAGTACACCACCGTTGTCTCTTTCCGCCTTCTGAAGTTCCTGAAGTTTTCCCCACAGAGTTTCTGTCCTCTCCGTAGGTCCCTCAAGGAAACTTTCATCACCGGTATAAGGTGTATAATTATATGCAATGAATTCCCTTACATTGCATTCTTCCTTCCATAAACGTCCGGCAAAGCCGTCCCATTCTTCAAATGAAAGCATTAGATCCTTCTGCATCGCATTTTCCTCCTTTACGATACTATACGCTACTGCTCCTTTGATGATTTACATCTGTTTAGCAGACAGATACAGATTTAACATTACTATACATCTATCTTAAAGTCAATTGTGAGAGTGAACAAAAAACACACCATCTAGTGCAGTTTTATTGTAGATGTACTAGATGGTGTGTCAGTTTTCGTTATTTATACGACATTTTGTCCTTTTACATTAATCTGTTTAATTTTTTTATTTATTAGCTTTTTTGATCTGAGGAAATGTTCCGCATCACATATTCCGTTACTCGATGTCGATTATATCAACCTTTTCTTCTGCAGGCTTCTCAGGAACCTTCGGAATATCAAGTGCAAGCATACCGTTTGCAAATTTAGCCTTGATATCATCCTTTGTTACATCCTTACCTACATAGAAGCGTCTGGACATCTTACCATAGTAACGTTCTTTTCTGATATACTTTACGTCATCCTCTGACTCATCTTTGTTCTCGGCTCTCTCAGCACTTACGATAAGATAACCTTCTTTAAGCTCAACCTTTACATCGTCCTTTGTAAATCCCGGAAGCTCCATGTCAAGCTGATACTTGTCATCATATTCTTTGATATCAGTGATCATTCTGCCTGTAAGCGGATGAGCTTCAGCCTTGGTCTTTACATCATAAGGATACTTGAAAATCCCATCAAGAAGATCTTCAACAAAATTGTCTGTGAATAATGTTGGATAATACATAATCATGTCTCCTTTCCATATACATAATTTCCGCAGCTCCTTTTGAAACTGCAATCACGTTTTTACGGTTAAGAAACAGCTTTTCTCGTTCCAGGAGGGTATCTGCTCTCCCTTACTCAGGAAATAACCGATTGGACATTCCTTTGTTTCGGGTGTTCTTTTCTTAACTCTAAACATATAATATCACTCTATTAGCACTCTGTCAAGGTGAGTGCTAATAAAAAATTATTAAGATTTTATTTTTTTCAGTAATGGGGGTTCTTGTGACATATTATCCGGAACAAAAAAGGACCATCTGTAAATTCGAACAGATGATCCTTCTGAATGACATTTAATTAACTTTTAGAATTATCAGGTATGGAATAACTTCTTGCTCTGATATTTAGGCTCGCATGTAAGATTAACACCGAGCTTCTTGAATACTCCGACATCAACCTGCGACAGTATTACAGAGGAATGTACCTCTGTTCCCGCAAGATTAGGAAGCTGTGCGTAAGCATCCTTAGCCGCCGGATTTGTAAGCGCTTCTATTGCAAGTGCAATAAGTATCTCATCGATATGCAGAAGCGGATTATGATTTCCGAGATATTTAACCTTAAGATCCATAATAGGCTCAATAACCTGAGGAGAAATGAGTTTTACAGAATCCTCTATTCCTGCAAGATATTTGAGTGCATTTAAAATAAGTGCTGACGATGCTCCGAGCAGCGATGAAGTCTTTCCGGTCATTATAGTACCGTCAGGAAGCTCCATAGCAGCAGCCGGATTCCCCGTCTCCTCCGCTCTTATATTTGCAGCAGCTACTACCGGACGATTTCCGATAGATACTCCTGCCTTCTCCATGAGAAGCTTGATCTTATTAACCGCTGTATCGGTTCCTTCACCCTTACGTCTTTCACACATCGCGTTGTAATAACGTCTGATGATTTCCTGATTTGCGGCTTTCTTACACTCCTCATCATCTACTATACAATAGCCTGCCATATTTACTCCCATATCCGTAGGAGAATTATATGGACTCTTGCCCGAAATCTTCTCGAACATAGTCTTCAGAACAGGGAACACTTCAACATCTCTGTTGTAATTTACTACTGTTTCATTATATGCCTCAAGATGCCACGGATCGATCATATTTACATCATTCAGATCTGCTGTAGCAGCTTCATATGCAAGATTTACCGGATGATTGAGTGGGATATTCCATATAGGAAATGTTTCAAACTTCGCATAGCCCGCATTTACGCCTCTCTTCTGCTCATGATACAGCTGCGAAAGACATGTGGCCATCTTTCCGCTTCCCGGTCCCGGTGCGGTAATAACAACGAGAGGTTTGGTCGTTTCGATATAATCATTTCTTCCATAGCCCTCATCGCTTACGATCTTCGGAATATCTGACGGATATCCTTCTATAGGATAATGTCTGTATACCTTAAGTCCGAGTGCCTTAAGCTTCTTCTCATATGCAACCGCAGAAGGCTGCTCTGCAAATTTTGTAAGCACTACTGATCCAACATAGAGTCCGTTGTTAGTAAATGCATCTATAAGTCTCAGAACATCCATATCATAAGTAATTCCGATATCTCCGCGGACCTTATTCTTTTCGATATCGCTGGCAGCAATAACGATAACAATCTCAGTCTGCTCCTTCAACTGTTTGAGCATAGTGATCTTTGAATCCGGCTTAAAACCCGGAAGAACTCTGGATGCATGATAATCATCAAAAAGCTTTCCGCCAAACTCCAGATACAGCTTTCCGCCGAACTGATTGATTCTTTCCATGATATGCTTGGACTGCATATCAAGATATTTGTCGTTGTCAAATCCTATACGTCCCATTTTCACTTCCTCATAAATTTTTCATATCTTTATATCTGAAATGTATCGAACACTCTATGCTCTTTTTGATACATTTTTCGTAGCAACAACACTTACTCCGGTTCCTGCCGCATCCTCAATAATTATATCACCTATACTTACGGGCGCAACTGTTTTCGCAGACCGAATTTCCTTCATAACCTCAAAAATCTTCTCCTTCGGAATATCCGAAGCCGTCTTTACTGAAACCATCGGGATTTCTCCGTCAGAAACCCTGACGATAGAAGTCACCGTCCGCGTCGGATTAGTAACTTCTTTTATTCCATACTCTTCGCCTCTCGGGCAGGTATTACCTGTCACACTTACTGAGCCGTCATCTGCCTTTGTAACGGTCAGGCTGCAGCCCATCGGGCAGTTAATGCAGATAAGATTTATATTTTCCATACTCAGCCCTCCGCATTTTCCGTAACAGTAATTTCTATCGGTACCGTATCTGATCCCAGCAGATTCTTCACATCTGCAAGCGAACTGAACATATCCTTCTTTACGATAAGCTCCTCCATCTTGCCGGGTTCCATTACATTCTTTTTCAATTCAAGTTTTTTCTCGCCGGCAACGATCAGACAGAGCTTCTTATTTTTCAGGACATCGCCCACTCTGAATCTTATCGTGATCCTGTCATCCATTTCAGAAAGCTTTATCTTCTGTGGAACGCTGTACCTTACGCCGCCCGAACACTTTATATCAAAAATGTCCGTCTCGCCGAATACATCTTTTACACTTCTGCAAACTCCTCTTCTCTCGACATAACGGGCAGCTTCCTTGCCTGCCCTCTCCGCCTCTGCAGATACATAATCAACCAGATCATGAACATGGAGCACATTTCCGCATGCAAAAACACCGGATACCGAGGTTTCAAGATTGTCTCTTACAACAGGTCCGCCGGTTACAGGACTGAGCTGAACTCCCGCACTCCTGCTGAGTTCATTCTCAGGAAGAAGTCCGCATGAAAGCAGCAGTGTATCACATTCAAAATGTATCGCTGTTCCGGGGATTATTTTCCTTGAAGAATCAACCTCCGAAATATCGATTCCCTCAACTCTGTCCTTACCATATATTTTTGAAACCGTATGGCTGAGGAGAAGCGGAATATCAAAATCCTTCAGACATTGTACTATATTTCTCTGCAATCCGCCGGAATAAGGCATAAGTTCCGAAACCGCAAGCACCTCTGCACCTTCAAGTGTCATTCTTCTTGCCATAATAAGGCCGATATCTCCGGAACCGAGTATAACAACCCTTTTTCCAACTTGCTTGCCTTCGATATTTACAAGTCTCTGGGCTGTTCCCGCAGTATATATTCCCGCCGGTCTATAACCCGGAAGTCCAAGAGCACCTCTCGGTCTTTCACGACATCCCATAGCAAGTATGACTGCATCAGCCTTTATGATCCTTGTTCCTTCTTCGGAATTCATAATAGTAACAAGCTTGGTTTCATCCTCATCTACGCTGATATCAAGAACTATCGTTCCGAGCTTGTACTCAATACTTCTCTTCTCGGCCTCCTCTATAAATCTTGCAGCATATTCCGGTCCTGTAAGTTCTTCCTTGAAACGATGTAGTCCGAAACCGTTATGTATGCATTGACTGAGGATTCCTCCGAGTCTGTCATCTCTCTCAATTATTAGCACATCCTTAAGGCCCGCATCCGTGGCCGCAACCGCGGCAGCAAGTCCTGCAGGTCCTCCACCCACGATCACAAGTGATTTTCTGATCAAAATTTCTTTCGTCATCACATCACCTCCCCGGTAAGCATTTCCGAACCCGGAATGTTCTTACATACATCCTCTTCTGAAATTCCAAGTTCACGGGCAAGTATCTCGATAGCTTTAGGTGTACAAAAGCCCGCCTGGCATCTTCCCATACCCTGACGTACTCTCCTCTTTATTCCGTCCAGCGATCTGGCACCAACCGGACTCCTTATTGCATCCTCAATCTCACCTTCCGTAACTTCTTCACATCTGCATACTATCCGTCCGTATTCCGGCCTCTCAGCTATAAGCACATTTCTTTCCTCCGGAGAAAGCTTTGTTATCCTGATGAAGCCCTTCCTCTCATCTATAAAATCGGATTTTGCCTGAGCTCCGGCTTTCTCTGCGATCAGCTTTGCAAGGTACTCTCCTATTGCAGGAGCAGAGCTGAGTCCCGGTGACTCAATTCCTGCCGCATTGAAAAAGCCATCACAATCCTCTGCTTCACCGATTATAAAATCATTTCCGGATTCATGAGCTCTGAGCCCCGCAAATGAAGTGATCATTTTATTGTATGGAATGCTCGGCACAGACAGAAGTGCTTTGCTCTTTATCTCATCCATGCCATCCGCTGTGACGGAAATATCTTCCTTATCTTCAAGCGGATCTGCATTCGGTCCCACAAGCAGGTTTCCATGAACCGTAGGTGTAACAAGTACACCTTTTCCCAACTTTGTCGGAAGCTGGAAGATTGTATGATCCACAAGTCCTCCAACCTCTCTGTCCATAAGAACATATTCACCCCTTCTCGGAGTGATTGAGAGTTTCCGCGCCGAAACCATATTATTGATCTTATCGGCATAAACACCCGCTGCATTTACTATATACTTTACATCATACTTTTCTTCGCCGTTAACAGACAGTATGAATCTTCCATCGTCCGGCATGATTCCGGTAACATCCTCCAGAAAACGGAACTCTGCTCCGTTCTCGGCTGCATTTTCCGCAAATGCGATCGTCATCAGAAAAGGACATACTATTGCCCCATGAGGAACAAGAAGCGCCTCAACAACTTCTGGCGAAAGAGCAGGTTCAATCTCCCTTGCTCTGTCGCCGGAAATGATTTCGAGATCTTTTACACCATTTTTTTCGCCTTTTTCAAGAAGCGTCATAAGTCCTGTGTGTCCCTCGGGACTGAGGCTGATTACCATAGAACCATTCTCTCTGTAATCAAAGTCCAGCTTCTTCGAAAGTTCCCTGATCAGTTCCGCACCCCTCACGTTGAACTTTGCCTTAAGACTTCCGGGAACTGCGTCGTAGCCGGCATGCACTATGGCACTGTTAGCCTTTGACGTTCCCGAACATACGTCCTCGCACCTTTCCACAACTACCGTAGAAAGCTTGTAACGAGACAACTCTCTTGCAATCGAAGCACCTACAACCCCGGCCCCGATCACTGCTACATCAAACCTTTCCATCACATCACCTTCTCACTTGATATTTTAGAATGTACTACTATCCACTTAATTCTTATTCTGGATCTTATTTCTTCATAAATCAGCAAAAGCCGCCCGTTTCATGATAATTCATGACGGCGGCTTTACGATCAAAAGGCCATAAAGAAAACCAGTGCAACTGCAAGGCCCAACAAAAAGCCGGCGAAAACCTGTATCGGAGTATGGCCTATAAACTCTTTAAGCTTTACCTCCGCAGATATATTCGTATCACCGAGCTTCTGAAACATCTCCATCAATTCATTAATGACCTGTGCCTGTTTTCCGGCTTCTAGTCTGACTCCCATTGCATCATGCATAACAATTATCGCAACAATGCATGCTATGGCAAAAAACGGCGAACCAAATCCGCACTCAATCCCCGTTGAAACCGCAACCGCAGTCACCGTCGCAGAGTGAGCACTCGGCATACCACCATCTCCTACAAGTCTTTCAAGTTTAAACTGTCTGTTTACGATCAGATGGATCAGCAGCTTGAGCACCTGGGCTGTTCCCCAGCCCAGTACTCCTGACATCAATATTCTATTGGAAAAAATGTCATTGATTATTTCCATGAATACTCCTCTGAATAAACTTTGCTATCTCAACAATAGGAATAATGAATAAAGCAAGTCCTACTGCAGCAAAGAACTCCTTGGCACCAAGTGCATTAAATGAGAAGATTGCCGCAAGTGCCGGAACATATATTATAACAATTGTAAGTACTACCGAGAAACAAAGTGTTCCCCAGAGAAGCTTGTTCTGCTTCTTAAGTTTGAAAAGCGATTCTCTTCTTGAACGAAGATTGAAGCTATGGAAAACTTCCATCATAGAGAGTGTAAGGAATGCCATTGTCATACCGTTCTGCTCTATGAATTTCTTAGCTTCCATTCCTGCCGCAACCGCTTTATCACCTGCAAAATGTACACCAAGCTTATAAGATATTACCGTGATAACAGCTATCACAAATCCCTGAAGTATGACATCAACTCCGAGTCCTCCGGAGAATATTCCTTCGGATTTCTTACGTGGAGGCTGCTTCATAACGCCTTCTTCCGACTCTTCCATTCCAAGACCGATTGCCGGGAAACAGTCAGTAATAAGGTTGATCCACAGCAGATGTGCAGGCTTAAGTATCGTAAAGTTCATAATAGTTGCAATGAATATTGCAATAACCTCTGCCAGATTTGAAGAAAGCAGGAACTGAATAGCCTTGCGGATATTATCATATATTCTTCTTCCCTCTGCAACCGCAGAAACGATCGTCGCAAAGTTATCATCAGCAAGTATCATATCGGCAACATTTTTAGTAACATCGGTACCTGTAATACCCATTCCGACACCGATATCAGCAGACTTGATCGAAGGTGCATCGTTTACACCATCACCGGTCATGGCTGTTACCTTGCCCTGTGCCTTCCAAGCTTTTACTATACGAACCTTATGCTCAGGCTGAACTCTTGCATATACCGAATAATCTTTAACATGTTCTGCAAAATATTCATCAGAAAGTTCCGAAAGTTCTGAACCTGTAATAGCTTCATAAGTTACAGCATTTCCGTTTTCATCAACGCCATCAAGAATTCCGAGTTCCTTTGCAATAGCTACTGCTGTATCTCTATGATCTCCGGTGATCATAACAGGTCTGATTCCTGCCATTCTACATTTTTCAATAGCAACCTTAACTTCAGGTCTGATAGGATCGATCATTCCATCAAGTCCGACAAAGATAAGATTCTTCTCAAGGCTCTCCGGAGTGAAATCATTCGGAGCCTCATCAAAGCTCTTTACTCCGAGTGCAAGAACTCTCAGCGCCTTATCTGCCATGCTCTTATTGAACTGCTTGATATTATTCATTGTTTCGGCATCCATTTCAAGGACTTTACCGTTCTTAATATAATACTTACAGCATGCGAGAACACAGTCAGGTGCACCCTTTGTGAACTGAATATATGAACCTTCCTTAAGTTCAATACCGCCATCGGAAATTGATACATTTCCGGTAACCTTATGAACTGTTGTCATCATTTTTCTGAGTGAATCGAAAGGAGCTTCTCCTATTCTCGGATATGCATCCTTAAGATCATACTTAGGCATTCCGAACTTGGCTGCATCTGTAACAAGCGCACACTCTGTAGCTTCGCCGACTGCCTTATCTGTCTCCCACTCTGCATCTGAGCAAAGAGCCATACCTCTTACAAGAAGAAGGTTTTCGCCGATCAGCTTGTTATCGTCCGTAACATCGGTACTTCCCGTATCGATCGTAACATGCTGAACAACTGTCATTTTGTTCTGTGTCAGAGTACCTGTTTTATCTGAACAAATGATTTCCGTACATCCAAGAGTTTCAACAGCTGTGAGTTTACGGATGATTGCTTTGTTCTTCGACATTTTTGTAACGCCGATTGAAAGAAGAACTGTTACAACTGCAGCGAGTCCCTCAGGTATAGCTGCAACTGCAAGCGAAATCGCTACCATAAATGTATTTATAAAGAATTCGCCGTTAAGTCCCTGTCCGGATATAAGGTTTCTGACTATATTGATTCCGAAGATAATGGCACAGATAACAAGTACCATGATTGAAAGAATCTTTGAAAGTTCATTAAGCTTGATCTGAAGAGGTGTCTCTTCATTCTCAGCCTGGGTAAGCTGATCTGCGATCTTACCCATTTCTGTTGTCATACCTGTGTCGGTAACAACAGCCTTGCATCGTCCGTATTGAACGGATGATCCCATATAAATCATATTTGCTCTGTCTCCAAGCGGAACATCAGTTGCTCCACCAAGTGACAGTTTATCTGCTGTCTTTTCTGAAGGAACAGACTCTCCCGTAAGAGCTGCTTCCTCACATTTAAGCGATGCCGCTTCTATAAGTCTCGCATCCGCAGGAACTGCATCTCCCGCTTCAAGTGAAATGATATCTCCCGGAACAAGTTCCGAAGAATGAATGACCTTAACTTCACCGTCACGGATAACCTTCGTTGTTGCCGCTGCGATTTCCTGAAGAGCCGCAATTGCCGATTCAGCCTTTGACTCCTGATAAACACCAAGTATTGCATTTACTATAACAACCGTAAGGATTATAAATACATCTGCAAATCCTTCTTTTGATATAGCTGCGGTGATTGCCGAAATAAGTGCTGCGATTATGAGAACTATTGTCATAGGTTCGCATATTTCTTTTAAAAACTTATGTAGAATACTCTCCTTTTCTTTTTCGGCAAGTTTGTTCTCGCCAAACTCCGCAATTCGTTTCTTAGCTTCTTCTTCCGTAAGACCGGATTCCTGAGATTTTTTCTCAACAAGTACATCGGAAGCACTTTCTAAATAGTACTTCATTTCAGTTAATTTCCTTCCTTTTTTAAATATAAATACTTTTATTTCTATGTTAAACCCTGAGCCCCCAACTCAATGGTTTCAACCTTGTTAATCTCATTCGATGGTTTCAACCTTGTTAATCTCATTCGATGGTTTCAACCTTGTTGATCTCATTCGATGGTTTCAACCTTGTTAATCTCATTCGATGGTTTCAACCTTGTTGATCTCATTCGATGGTTCCAACCTTGTTGATCTCATTCGATGGTTTCAACCTTGTTGATCTCATTCGATGGTTCCAACCTTGTTGATCTCATTCGATGGTTCCAACCTTGTTGATCTCATTCGATGGTTCCAACCTTGTTGATCTCATTCGATGGTTTCAACCTTGTTGATCTCATTCGATGGTTTCAACCTTGATAAGATTGGTATTGCCCGATGTTCCGTTAAGAACACCACCTGTAAGAACTACATTGTCCCCCGACTGCAGTCCAAAATTAACCTTAGCTTCTCTTATGGAATTAAGGAACATTTCCTCCATTGTGTCATAAGTTCCGCAAAGCACAGGAGTAACACCCCAGCTGAGATTCTGCTTTCTCCAGACTCTTGTTGATGTTGTCATTCCTATGATATCAACCGGACATCTGAAACGGCTTACCATTCTGGATGTACGTCCACTAAGTGAATTAACTACAATTGCTTTTGCCTCAACATCTATCGCCATCTGGCAGATCGAATGCGACACTGCATCGAGTACGCTTCTTACTTCGAAATCTGCATTACGGAATCTCTTCTTATAATTTATCTGCTGCTCCGTAAACATAACCGTATTGACCATTGTTTCAACAGCTTCAACCGGATATTTACCACTCGCAGATTCGCCTGAAAGCATAACCGCAGAAGTACCGTCATAAACCGCATTTGCCACATCCGAAATTTCTGCTCTGGTAGGACGCGGATTCTGCATCATTGATTCAAGCATTTCCGTTGCAGTGATAACTCTTGAGCCGAGCATACGACATTTACTGATAAGGAACTTCTGAATCGACGGAACCTCAATGTTCGGAATCTCTACTCCGAGATCTCCTCTCGCGATCATGATTCCATCTGAGAGTTCACATATTTCTTCAATATTATCAACTCCCGATCTGTTTTCAATCTTAGCAATGATCTCAACATCTTCTCCGCCGTTTTCATCAAGGAAATCCCTGATTGCCTGAACGTCATTCTTGTTGGAAACGAAGGAAGCCGCTACGAAATCTATGCCATGCTTAAGTCCGAAGAGTATATCTTCCTTATCCTGATCACTAAGGAACGGATGATCCAGCACCTTATTAGGGAAATTCATACTCTTCCTGTCAGACAGGGTTCCACCTGCAAGACATGTACATACAGCATCACTTCCCTTTACTTCCTTTACCTCAAAAATAACAAGTCCGTTATTGACAAGTATCTTGTCTCCCGGCTGAAGATTATCAGTAAGATGTTCAAAATTCACAGAAACTCTTTCATTGTTTCCTACAACATCCTCCGTCGTAAAAGTAAAGGTATCACCTTCTTCAAGCTTTATCTTTCCGTTTTCAAAAGTCTTTATTCTATATTCAGGTCCCTTTGTATCAAGCATTATCGCTATAGGAAGATGAAGATCTGCCCTTACCTTCTTAATGGCATCAAACTTTTTTCTCTGTTCTGCATGAGTACCATGTGAGAAATTCAGTCTGGCAACATCCATACCTGCAAGCATCAGCTTTCTCAGCATCTCCTCACTCTCACTTGCCGGACCGATGGTACATATAACCTTGGTTTTTCTCTTCATATCAATTCACTCCTATGATTCACTTCGGTTAATTACTGTTTTTTCTTATCCCAATATTTATACTATCTGATTAAATCTATACCATCTGTATAAATTCACACTGTCTAAATAGATTTATATTATCTGAATAAATTCATTCTTTCTGATTTTATCCATACCATCTGAATAAATTTATACTTTCTGATTTAATCCATACCATCTGTATAAATTCACACTGTCTAAATAGATTTATATTATCTGAATAGATTCATACTTTCTGATTTAATCCATACCATCTGAATAAATTTATACTTTCTGAATGATTCCCCCGGCCGATCATCCATATTTACATTATATGCCCAAAGCACAAACATATGAATTATACACCATTCTTACGGAATTTTAAACGAATTAAAAAAATCCGATAACGGCTGGACTGTATCCGCAAAATCATTAATAGCTTGATTAAGCTTCACAAAGTCAACCGAATTAAGCTTCTCTGCAGCCTGACTCAGATTATCTGTATTTGAAACAACCAGATCATCAACATTTTTAACCATTCCGTCAATATCCTTAATTGTTGAATCAAGCATATCAACCTTTGATTCAACGGTAGTTATCACATCCCCAACTTTAGCCGTAGCTTTCTTCACATCATCAAGAGCTCCCGTAACTTTCGGAACAATCAAAAGCAGTGCAACCACTACCGAGCAACATATCAGTCCCATAAACACCATGGTTATCCTTCTGGCTCTTGTTTCTCCTCTTTGCTCTTTAAGAAGCTCAACAAGGATATCCTTCTCACTCATACTTTCCAAATCTTTTTTTGAACTCATATGAATACCCTCCCCATAAAAAGATAGTAAAATTATACCACCGTTAATTGTCGGAATCTATTCAATTATAATGATGTTCAGCAATTATAATCACATCTTTCCAAACACTCTCAAGTAATTCTTCTTACAAACCATTTCAGCTACGCGGACCAAATATTTCACTACTTTATTAGCTTATTTAGCAGCTTCAACCTTAGTTATTTCTGTTCCCAGCTAACCACATGCTCGTTTTTTATATTCCGGTTAGCCTTTTTGACTCTTCCAGCACTTATTTTTTCTGTCCCCGGCTAACCACATGCTCGTTTTTTATATTCCGGTTAGCTTTTTTAACTCTTCCAGCACTTGTTATTTCTGTTCTCGGCTAACCACATGCTCGTTTTTTTATATTCCGGTTAGCCTTTTTAACTATTCCTGCACTAGCTATTTCCGTTCCCGGCTAACCACATGCTCGCTTTTTATATTCCGGTTAGCTTTTTTGACTATTCCAGCACTTGTTATTTCTGTTCCCGGCTAACCACATGCTCGTTTTTTATTTTCCGGTTAGCCTTTTTAACTCTTCCAGCACTTGTTATTTCTGTTCTCGGCTAACCACATGCTCGTTTTTTATTTTCTGGTTAGCCTTTTTAACTCTTCTAGCACTTGTTATTTCTGTTCCCGGCTAACCACATGCTCGTTTTTTATATTCCGGTTAGCTTTTATAAAGCTCCCAGCCGTATTTATTGCCTTTCATGGCTAACCGATTCCACAGTAGTCCTATAATGGTTAGCTTTCACTCTTTAACACCAATAATAAAATTCCTACAGCACTATTTGTCTTAATTTTCGAAGTCTCAATATCCAAGTTTTTCTCTCAACATAGAAATCATTTTTCTTACTGACTTCGTATTCAACGGATTTCTCCCCGACTCGAATGAATAAATAATAGAATCATATTGAAAAATGCCTTCTAATTCATATTTTCTTATTTTTAATAGTGCGTTATTTCTATATTCAATATCATCCATAATTCCGAAATGTTCCCAATATATTTCTTTTCGCTCCTTCATATTTAATAATGTAAAATCCGGATGAACAATGTCATCACCTAACTTTAATGGCTTTTCATATAAAAATGGAATATTAAACTCATCCAAAATATCAGCAATTATTACTTCAGATTTTGATCTGACTCTTAACCCTCGTCTTGTAAAATATTCAGGGTAGTCTTCCTTAAACTGTAACCCTTCATACTCTTGATTCACCCAAGCAAAAACATAACTATCATCACTTATATAAGGAACAGTAACCAATACTCGTTTACTTATAGTCATTTTATCTGCTGCATTTTGAAAGGGATTATTTTCTATAAGAGTTTTTATATTTTCAAGCATGTCAACCAACTCTTTTAGAGTATTTTGCAAATACAAATCATATTCTATCTGAGCCAGTTTTCTTGCAAACTCTATATTATCTTTCTTTATATATGTACCATTATTAGTCCTATTCCCTTTAATTCTTAGGAAATACTGGTACCCTCTACCATGTCTTGTTGCACGCAGAGCCGCCTCATTCGGAACTTGTTTCTTAAGTAGATTAATCTCAGATTCTATTTTATTCAAATACTTCTTATAGAATTGTATTTCGCATATTATATCTTTCTCTTGTATCATACTACCTCCTTATTCTTTACCATTACCTATGTTCCTTTTTTATACTAACTTCCCGGCTAACCACTCACTCTGTAAAGATATTTATCCTTTCCCAACTTCTCATCTCCTTTTATCGCAAATCTATTATCACTGCTCCACTCTTATCAGTTCGAATTATCCTACAGCCGGCCTCATCCATCCTTTCAAGTGTTTCGGGTGCCGGGTGTCCATATAGATTATTCTTGCCACATGAAATAATCACAGTCTTGCAAGATACTTTCTCCAGAAATGTACTCGAAGATGAATATCTCGAACCATGATGAGGGGCTATAAGCACATCTGCGGAAATATCTTTACCACGGATTATGCTGTCTTCAACTATCCTCTTCTCAACCTCAGAACCAATGTCTCCCGGAAATAGAATCTTAATTTCTCGTCCGTTAAAAATACCGTCCATCATAACGACCAAGGAATAATCATTACCGCTATTTTCCGTTTCATCCTGCTCGTTCGATATCTTGGTTACCATCTCCTCCATGGTTGAATCTCTCGACTGCCTATATTCTCCCATCTCATTTCTTGCCGATGCGTCTGTTAATTGATTTTCTGATACATCGCATGGATAAATATCTAATTCTTCATATGGATAAAAATCTGATTCTTCATATGGATAAATATCTGATCCTTCATATGGATAAATAATCTTAAAACATCCATCAACCACATCCCCCTCGGAAACTCCCGATATTTTCACTCCTGCCAAATCTTCCAGCTCCAGATAATTCTCATCCTGCTTTGTTCCCTCAGCCATATATAGAGCCCTTATCCTCAGCCTATAAAGGCTTTTTAAACAGGCCAGCTCTATCAGCCCGTTTATATGGTCTTCATCTGTATGCGATACAAAAATCCCTGTAATGTCCGACATACCATAATACTTTAGTGCCGGAATTATCACATACTCACCCACAGCTTCCTTCGATGTTGAACCTCCATCTAAAATATAATTTCTCCCGTCACTAAAATGTACAATTGCAGAACTCCCCTGACCTACATCCAATATCACAACCCTGTCACTGTATCTGTTTATATCGCCGACAACAAAAATGAATAATGCACAAAGTAAATATGCCATTCCCGAATAATGTCGAAGTATTCTGATACCCTTTCTTTTCAGCCGCAGCAATGAATCCGGTTCTTCACGTATAGATTTTGAGGTTGATAAAATCAAACCATCCACACGTTTAAAAGACGAAACGATGTATTGAATTAAAAAAGAATAAATCTCATGCTCTGGTTTGTTATCTACTTTATTCTTTCTTACCGCTCCCCGCCTCGGATTCCTTAAAATTGAACTGACCAATGCAATAATAAAAATGTAATAAATCACACACATCCATACACTTGTATGCCCTGTATTGATTCCCGATAGCGGAAGCCTAAAGCCCATGTCACAAACCTTCTCATATAAATTCAGTATCAAGTCTACGAACATAGCCGATGCCCGTGCAAAAAAATCAATTATTCTCCAAATGAATCCTGCAAACGTTCCAATACTAATACCTGACGAGATCAACATACACAGCATTCCCAGAATAGCGGTAATAAATCCACCTGCTATCACATAAGAAACAGTAATGAGAATAATAATTCCCAGGATCATACTGTAAGGATAAATCTCATAATAGTAGTAGATTAAAAGCGGTGTTAGTATTATATTCATTGCCAGCGTTGATATGATTATCCTTCCTATCCCCTCCTTTATTCTTTTGATAAATGTATTCTTATCCATCAAAGATTTCTTCTTAAAACCAGCAAAACTCTTTTGAATATTCTTAACAGTCTTGTTATTTGAGATATTGGAAATCTTCCTGTCAAATACACGACCTGTGTTTTTTCGACTAATAAAATAGTTTTTTCTTCCGAACTCCTTAATATGCATGATCAGTTTTTCTTTAAATGAATGATGTCTTGCACATAAACTTTTCCCTAATAGTTTGCATTTGTTATCATTCGTTTTTACATGTGTTCTCCTATGTTTTTTATCTTGATCCGAAACATAAGCTTTCTCAAACAACTCACCATGTTCTTTCATTTCTGTGAATGGTTCATCTGATAAATGTTCGGATTTCACATCCGCTAATCTCCCATCTTCCTCATCGGCCATATCTTCGGATTTCACATCTGCCAATCTTCCGGATTTTCCATCTGACGATCTTCCATATATCTCATCTGCCATATTTTCGGATTTCACATCTGCTAATCCTCCATATTTCTCATACAGAAAGATGCGGCTTCTCCATCCAATATAATTTATATAGATTCTGTCACTGATATACATTGCTGCCGCAGCAGCAAAGCTAAGCTGAAGTCCAGCAGTGAATACAGACTGCGGATTCAGAATAGCCATAATAAGAATTGCGAGCATCATATCTGTCGGAACATCAAAACTCCTTCTCACAAGAAATGCAGTATATCGCAGAACAAGCATGACTATTGCTCTTACAACCGGTGGTGCAAAACCGGTCATGAGTCCGTATAGAATAATGAGTATCATTGCAAATGTACAGCGAAGTTTTCTTCTGACGCCGAGCATTTCAAGAAGCTTCTCAAATGCAAGTGCAATTATTGAAACATGCATTCCCGAAATTGCAAGTATATGAGCAAATCCATTCTTCTGATACATAAGCTTCTGTTTTCTGTCCAAGCCGGATTTATCTCCGAGCAGCATTGCAGAAAGAAACGATGCCCTGTCATCACTAAAGTAATTATGTAAAGATTCTTCCAGACTATCCCTTAAATACCCCAGAGCATACATGATATGATCCTTTTTTCTCTGTACATCAACATGATCTACATACATCACTCCAAGTATCCCCTTGCCTGAATAGTATTCTGCAATATCAAAAGCTCCCGGATTCGTACTTCCTTCCGGCATCTCCAAGAAACCTTCCGCGACTATATACATACCCACTCGAATATCTTCTCTCTCCACATCATCCTTATTCTTCGCCACATTAATTTCTTTTCTCGCCACATCATCCTTATTCTTCGCCACATTAATTTCTTTTCTCGCCACATCATCCTTATTCTTCGCCACATTAATTTCTTCTCTCGCCACATCACCCTTATTCTTCGCCACATTAATTTCTTTTCTCTCCACATCAGTTGAATTATTCACCACATAAACTCCACTATTTGCCGCATCTGCTTCATTCTTCGCCACATCAATGTCTTCTCTCTCCACATCATCTTCATTATTCTGGTTCGTTGCAACGGTTCCATTCTTCACATAAACCACTACGTTGTTGCTGCCTGCTTTCACTGTTATGCGAAGACTCTTCTCACCTTCGTGTACATCGGTCACTTTTCCTTCGATCCTCACGTTTTTATCGATCAGCTTTTTTGTTTCGCGGTCTTCTAGGTCTGATACAATTCCTATCGAGATTCCTGCAGTAAAGCAACAAAAAAGCAACAGATACGAGCTTTTCTTTTTGCCCGTACTGTTGCCTGATTTAATTTCTTTCGCAAATATCATCATCGCGGCCATAAATATTATGGCCGATATTATTAAGTTTTTCCAAACCGCAAGGTATGCTGTCTCTCCCAAGAGTATCAGCATACCTCCGGTCATTAGTGGTCTCTTTATATTCATTCAAAACCCCAACGCATACTCATTTCTACTACTTCATGAAGACTTTAAATGCTCGTTCTATTCATCCAAAAACTCCAACGGCATACTTTTATCTTCTGCTTCATAAAGCCTTTCAATGCCCGTTTTATTCATCCGAAAACTCCAACGGTATACTTAAATCTACCACTTCATGAAAACTCTCAATGTTCTTTCCTTCCACCAGGAACAGGACACCTCTTACATTCGGAAGCGACGTAAGAGAATTAACTATTGAATAAATAACTATTCTATCACCTGCTGTAACATCTCCTGTCAGAAATTCATCCGAAAGATCAAGAGTCGCAGTTCCGTTCATAACTGTGATGCTTCTCACCTCAGTACCCGCAGGTAATACATTATATGCGATCAGCTGCTTCATCACTGCCTCGGACGCCGATTCATCAGATGAAATGGTTACGTATGCCATAACCTTTCTGAGTCTATTACCATGATCGTTCGGAAGATACAGGATAACCTCGCCCTTGTTTACAGCAGAGTCTTCTGCATCATCATAATAGAAAAATGCATTATCTCTGTAAGTTGTAGAATCAATAGTTTCGCCTGCAGCATTTACCACTGTAATAACTGTATCGCCTGTTTTTCCAAGGCCGCTTACACTCTTAACTATTGCAGCCTTACTGAGGAGCAGCTGCTCCTCGGTTAGTCCTTCCTCCATAAGAACAAGAACTATATTTCCGTCTTTATCAATATTGTAACCCGTAAATGTAAGCCCATTCAGCAGCTGAAGCTGATTCATTATTTCCTCCACAGAATCAGAAATAGAATCCGGCTGCTTGAGCTGATATCTTTCATCATCAGGAACAACACTGATATCATCAACATGATACAACTGAACTGTTCCTGCCGTATCCGATATACTTTCCTGAGTTGACTCTTCAGTTGAAGGCGCACCGGCAGTACATGCAGTAAAAATCTGCGAAGTCAGCATAAACCCGGCAAGAAGAAAGATCATAAGAGTTTCTTTTGCTTTTTTCTTCGCTTTGGCCTCTTTCACCTTTATTTCCTTCGCTGTCATTTCATTCAGCTGCTCGGTATCAAAGGCCACATCAAACATTTCCTTATCAACAGCAGCATCTGTCAAGCTGTCAAGTGCTATCTTCTGAGTAAGCGGAATTCTTACCGAAAATGTAGTTCCCTTGCCTGACTCACTGTAAAGTCTTACAACACCCTGATGCGCATTTATAATATTTCTTGTAATTGAAAGCCCGAGTCCGGTTCCTCCCGTATCACGACTTCTTGCCTTATCAACTCTGTAAAATCTCTCAAATACTTTATCCTTCGAATCATCCGGAATTCCCACTCCGGAATCAGCTACCTTGATGTAGAAAAATCTCTGATCCGAATTAAGAGATACTCTGATCCAGCCATTATCAACGTTATACTTGACTGCATTTTCCACAAGGTTGGAAATGGCAAGCGACAGCTTAACACTGTCAACCTCAGCCTTAACATCACGATAACTTTCGTAATTAATCTCAATTCCTCTCTGCTTTGCAAGAGGCGAAACCGTTTTAATTATTCCGTCAAGCAATTCGTTAATGCTTGCGTCCTCAAAATTCATCGCATTACTGTTGCGATCTGTTCTGACAAGAGTAAGGAGATCGTTAATGATCTGTGTCTCTCTATCCACTTCATCAACTATATCAGCCATAAATTCTCTGTAATCATCAGCCGTCGCACTCTCATTCTGAAGCAATGATTCAGCAAGAACCTTCATCGATGTTACAGGCGTCTTAAGCTCGTGACTCACATTTGACACGAATTCCTGACGCGCCGAATCGACTGTTGCAAGCTTCTCGAGCACGGCATTATAGTTACGTGCAAGAGCCTTCGTCTCCTTAAATCCCTTCTCTTCGATTTTGTCATGCAGATTACCTTGAGATGTATGATATATCTGCCTGTTGATAGAATCCAGACGTCTGACTGCAATCTTTACGATAAATGTAAGAAGACAGATATTTATTGCAAGTATCAATGCCATCAGAAGAATACTCTGACGTGATATCATTGAAATATTATTCTTAAGTCCCGACAAAGAAGCAGTGGATACGATAACTCCGAGAGTTGTATCATCTCTCTCAATCGGAAGAATTACCTCGGCATAATTTCCTCTGATTCTTTTGATGCTTTCAACTTCACCGGTCATTACACTCATTACATCGCCGCTTACAATATAGTCGCTCTGCTTAAGGACATAGGTATCTTTGATTATCTGATAATTCCTCGAAATGACCATAATTCGTCCGTCGGCGAAATATGCTGATTCGTTAATATCCGTATCAAGCGAAGTATCCTCTGTCTTCATATCCAGCTTGTATAGCGCCAGATCATTTGCAAGTCTGACAGCTCTTCTCTCGGTATCATCAAGAAGATTATTGATCTCATTCCTGTTCATCAGATCTATAATCCCTTTAAATGTAACCAGCGAAGATATCAGCATAATGATACTGACAGTTACAATAATAAAGGACTTTATACTTATGTAATGTTTCTTTCTGTTTTTATTCATGATTCCTCTGGAAGCGGATTGTTTACTGCCTTATATGCGTCCTCAAAGAAGATTTCCTGTGCATTTACGGCAGGTTCTGTATGCTCCACATATTTATAATCACCGTTGCTGTCTGAATATCTGGCTTTAACATTATCCTTCAGCTCAATATCAAATAAATATCTGAGCTTATCCTTCAATTCAGTATCATATATCGGTGTTGCAACCTCAACACGTCTAACCGTATTTCTGGTCATGAAATCAGCTGAGGCGATGTACATTTCTTCCCTCTCGCCCTTGCCGAAAATGTATATTCTTGAATGTTCGAGATATCTTCCCACGATACTGATTATACGAATATTATCAGTTTCCCCCGGTACTCCCGGATGAAGACAAGATATGCCTCTTATGACCATATCTATCTTTACTCCGGCCTTAGATGCCTCGATCAGCTTATCTATGATCTTCTTATCGGTAAGTGAATTAATCTTGATTCCGACATAAGCATCACCGCCATCTCTGGCAATCTGAATCTCTCTGTCGATCTTATCGATAACCTTATTCTGCAGACATTTAGGTGCGACCAGAAGACACTCTGTCGACTCCATTACCTCGCCAAGAGAAAGCGCCTGGAATACTCTTGCTGCTTCGGCACCTATCTTCTCATTTGCAGTCATGAGACAAAGATCTGTATAAAGACGTGCTGTCTTCTCATTATAATTTCCCGTACCGATCTGAGTTACATACTTAACTCCGCCTTCCTTCTTCATAGTGATAAGGCAGAGCTTTGAATGAACCTTGAGTCCGTCAAGTCCATATATAACATGACATCCGGCCTGCTCAAGCTGTCGTGACCACTCAATATTGTTCTCTTCATCGAATCTTGCCTTCAGCTCAACCAGAACATCAACCTGTTTTCCGTTCTCGGCAGCTTCAACAAGAGCCTCTACGACCTTACTGTGCTTGGCAAGTCTGTAAAGAGTCATCTTGATCGATACAACGTCGGGATCGTTTGCAGCCTCACTCAGCATATTAAGAAATGGTCTGATACTCTCATACGGATAATGCAGAAGCTTATCTTTCTCTATAATCTGTGGAATCAGCGGAAGCTTCTCATCAAAATCAGGAGACCTCTGCGGAATCCTCTTGTTGAAGAACAGTTCCTCGTTATGTCTCAGATTATCCTGAATCTCAAAAAGGAATGACAGGTCAAGCGGACTTGAAACCTTGAAGATCATTTCCATATCAATATGAAGATATGAAACAACTGTTGCAAGCGTCTTCTTATCGATATCTCTTGTATACTCTATTCTGACAGGCTGCAGACGACGTCTCTGCTTGATCACCTCAGCCATATGGTCGCGGTAATTCAGTTCCTCATCATAAACCTTATCCGCATCTATATCTGCATTTCTCGTTACTCTGATAAGAGATTTTCCGAGAATATTATATCCATGAAAAACAATAGGAAGGAAATGTAATATAAGCTCCTCAGCAAGCATATAATGACCTTTTCTTCCCGGAATCTCAATAAGTCTCTTAAACATTCCCGTATTGCATGGAACGATTCCTATACTTGTCTTTGTTGTCTTGGAACCCTTTCCGGTCTTGCTGTTCTTGCTCTTTCCGGATTCAAGTAGTGCCATTGCACAAATGTCATTATTCTTTATAAATGGAAACGGCTGCTTCTTTGTAACAATGTTCGGTGACAGAAGCGGCATGATTTCTCTCTCGAAGTACTGCTTAAGATAATCACCTTCCTTTGCATCAAGCTTTGCAAAGTTTATAAGCGTTATCTCGTGCTTCTCGAGTTCAGCCATAAGCTTGTCATATGAAGCATCCTTTCTCTTTGACAGGATCTTTACCCTTTCTCTGATAGCCTCCAGCTGTTCAGAGTCAGTCATATGAGTTTTGTTTTCCTTATGATTTTCCTCCAGAAGCATCTGGTCATGTATCGAACCGACACGCACCATAAAAAACTCATCCAGATTTGACTGAAAGATTGATAAGAAACTGAGCCTCTCACATAAAGGAGATCTCTCATCTTCCGATTCCTCTAAAACCCTCTCGTTAAATCTGAGCCATGACAGCTCACGATTCTCATATAGTTTGCTCACTGTACCCCTCCGATCGTTAATAACTTCACCCTTTACCAATACGAATTACAACATATTATTTTACCACATAATTTACTCATCTTCCAGTTAACTTCTTTATATGAATTCTTTTTAAAAACGTGAAAGAGGAACCGATAACCTTAGGTTAATCGATTCCTCTCTCTGATCATCTATCTGAATTTACACCGTCTGTCTTTATGATAAATGTAACGCTTCCCTTCATCTTATCAGACTTACCGCCAAACGACTGATAATCGTAGCCTGACTGTCTGAGTTCGTTGATCCTCTTGGTAAGGGTATTTACATCCATTTCCTTTTCTTTCAGTTTATCCATTATCTCATTCGTAGCATCATCCAGCTTTTTGCTTCCGTCAACAAGCTCCGGAGATGCGGCACTGAGTTTATCCGATCCCTCTTTAAGCTGTGTAGTACCGGCATAGAGCTTTGCTGAACCTTCACTCAAAGCATCCGCTCCGCTGCTGAGTGTTCCGAGTCCCTGATGAAGAGTATCAGCACCTTCGGACAGCTGTCCGAGACCGTTCGTAACCTGAGACGAACCGTCCTTTAGAGCACCGGCTCCTTCCTTAACAGCCTTTGCGCCGGTCTTCAGCTTTGCATTATTTCCTGTAAGTGTATCAAGCCCGTTATTAAGAGTATTTATGCCGCCCTTAACCTGGCCTGCTCCTGTCTTAAGCTGTCCTATTCCTTCATTCATCTTTCCCGCACCGTCTTTAAGCGCCTTTGAATTGTTATCAAGTGTTCCGAGTCCTGAGCTCAGATCATTTGCACCCTCTGCGAGCTGTCCGACTCCGGAATACAACTGTTTTGCTCCCGCACTCAGGTTCTCTGCTCCCGACTTCAACTGAGATACTCCACCGTTAACAGCTTCCTCATAACCGAGAACTGTTCCCAGAGCACTGTCTGCTCCATAAGCCTTGCTGTATTCCGCAAGTTGAGCGCTGTAAGTATTTACTGCCTGTGATGCGCCGATCACATTTTCATTTCCAGCTGCCGCCTCTGCTGCTGCAGCTGCTGCGGATGCTGTAGCATCTGTAGGTGATGCTCCCGAATCTATAGCCGCCTGATATGCCTCCGGAAATACTGAAGCATATACCTGACTGTATGCACTTGAATAAGAATCAGATGCCGACTTAACCGCATATTTCAGGTTTTCTATATTCTCCTCTGTTGGTGTTCCGCCTGCACTTGCCTCGATTTCATTCTTCTTTTCATGCAACGCGCTGAACATTCCCGACATCTGAGACTGCATTTCACCGAGTCCCGAATCAAGACTGCTTATGCCCTGAACAAGTCCCGGATTCTCAGCACTTTCATTATAAAGTCCCGGCATTATCTGTCCATTGATTGCCGAAGATATCTTGTCTGCGCCCTTATAAGCACTGTTAACACCTTCAGTATAGTTTTTTATTCCGTTTTCAAGACTGTTTGCTCCACCTTGAAGCTGAGAAGCTCCGGCTTCAAGAGACTCGGCGCCTTTGCCAAGCTGCTTTGCACCGTTTGCAGCACTTGATACACCGTTTGTATAATCAGTGATACCCGTCTCAAGCTGAGCTGATCCCTTCTCCAAGCTGTCTGCTCCGGATGTGATCTTATCCGATCCGTTCTTCGCTGTCTTGATTCCTTCGGACAGCTGTCCCGCTCCCACATCGAGCTGTGCCGCGCCTTTACTGAGTTCGCCTGCACCCGAATCAAGCTGTCCCGCACCTGTATCGAGCTGTGCTATTCCATTTCCAAGCTGTACTACTCCGTTTGAATATTCTACAATTCCGTCTGTCAGCTTATCCATTCCGCTGCTATACTGAGATGCCATATCATCCAGCGTATCCTCGAGTTCTGATACATTTATCTTATCCTCAGATCCGAACATATCTGTTGTTGCAACAGTCATAGCCATATCAAAGTTGAAACTCTCTGTATCGGCAGTCATTTCGAAATATTCAGGTATCAGCTCCTCAGCCTCATCTATTCCAAGGCTCTCGGAAAGTCCCGGCATTCCGAGACCGATAACTATATATCTGTCACCGTCCGAAACAACTTTACCGTTCACCGCCTTAACATTGCTGAAATTATCGCTGTCGAGTACGAGTCCGGTAGCCATTGAGAAAGGAGTGTAGATATCTCCTTCTTTTGAATTGTTGATATAATCAAATCTTACCGTAACCCTGCCGCTCTTTCCTGCCAGCTCCTCAGCACTGATGTCCTTTCCGTCAAGCTTATAGCTTACCTTAACCTCTACAGGAAGCTTATCCTCACTTCTTCCCTGATAAACTATATCCGCTCCATCAGCCTGCCAGGTCACCTTATTGCCATTAACCTCACAGGTTTCATAACCGTTCACGTTTTCTATATCCTTGAGTGACGAGTTGTCATCCAGTACGTCCTTTCCATCCGGATTCTTCAGCCATTCGTTTACTATGACATCAGAAACATTTCCTTCAGCATCTCCGAAGACATATACTGTTTCATCCTTCAGGGTCTCAGTCTCTGTCGAACCCTGCTTCTTCAGATTCTTTTCGGAAAATGTACCATCACTATCCATGGATTCACTTAAAATATTTACAAGTTCCTGTTCATCAGCTTCGAGAGCATCTGCCTCAATCTCACCTGATTCGATTGCTCCGGGCTCAGCTACCGCAGTCTTTACTTCTGCAGTTCCGCAGCCTGAAACCGAAATGAGCATTGATACCACGATCGCATTTGCGAGCATTCTTTTATATAAATTCTTCTTAATCATTTTCATCATCCTCTCTGTATTTGATTTGGTACAAACGATACTTCTTTACGCTTACCGAAGCCCATCGACGTATGAACTATCAATCCGTCAAACAGTCTCAGTACGGCAGGAAGAAGAAGTATAACCGTAAACATGCTTATCACTGCTCCTCTTGCCATAAGTACGCATAAAGAACTGATCATATCTATCTTTGAATACATTCCTACACCAAAGGTTGCTGCAAAGAAGCTGAGTGCGCTGACTATTATAGAATTTATCGAGCCCTTAAGTGCCTCTGTTGCTGCAGCCGCCTTTTCCAGTCCTGCAATTCTTGCATTCTTATATTTGTTGGTCATGAGAATCGCATAATCTACCGTAGAACCAAGCTGAATGGTTCCTATTACTATGGATGCTATAAACGGAAGTGTTGTTCCCATATAGTACGGTATTCCCATATTTACAAAGATAGCCACCTCTATAACACCTACAAGGATTACAGGCAGTGACAGAGATCTGAATACGAAAAGTATTATGAGTCCTACCAGCAGTATCGATACTGTATTTACTGTACTGAAATCGTGATCTGTTATAGTTATCAGATCCTGAGTACATGGAGCTTCTCCTATCAGCATTCCCTTTGAATCATATTTATCAAGGATCTTGTTTATCTCTGCACATTGTCTGTTTACTTCATCTGTAGCCACCTTATATTCCGACAGGATGAACATAAGCTTATATTCACCGTCATCAAAGGTTTCCTTCAGCTTATCCGGTATCATTTCATCCGGAACCGCAGAACCCACCAGGCTATCCAGACTGATAACCTGCTTAACGCCGTCCAGCTCAGACACTTCATCTGCGAAGCTCTTAACTGCCTTTCTTTCAAGGCCACTGTCCAGCATTACTATATGTGTCGAGTTCATTTCAAAGTTTTCCAGGAGTTTTGAGTTTGCGACTATACTCGGCAGATTCTCAGGAAGCGATGTATCAAGGTTGTAATAAACCTTGTTGTGTGCCTGTCCGTGATATGCCGGATAGATAACAGCCGCAGCAAGTATAAGGAAAATGTAGAAGTGCTTCACTACCCATCCGCTGACTCCCGAAAGATCCGGAAGCAAAGGTCTATGGCTTGTCTTTCTTATTGCACCCTCAAAGCAGAGGATCATTGAAGGAAGTATTGTTACACAGCAGATAACACCGATCACTACACCCTTTGCCATAACGATTCCGAGATCAAGTCCGAGAGTAAAGCTCATGAACATCAGTGCCACAAAACCAGCAACAGTTGTAATAGAACTTCCTACAACCGAGATCAGAGTTTCATTTATCGCCTCAGCCATTGCTTCATTCTTGTTATCATTTTCTTTCTTCTTATCCGAATAGCTGTGCCATAGGAAGATTGAATAATCCATCGTTACCGCCAGCTGAAGTACTGCTGCAAGAGCCTTAGTTACATAAGATATCTCTCCGCTGAACACATTCGATCCGAGATTATATATGACCGCGAATCCTATCGATACCATGAAAAATACCGGTATCAGGAAGCTATCCATTGTAAATGTGAGGACCAACATGCAAAGTACAACTGCGATAAGTACATATACCGGAACCTCCTTATCACTGAGATTCTTCGTATCTACAACTATTGCCGACATACCGCTGAGAAAACATTTTTCATTCATAACTCCTCTCAGCTCTTCAATCGCTTTCATTGTCTCGTCGGCCGAAAGCGTCGTATCGTAAATGACCATGAGCAGCTTCGCGTCACCGTTTGACAGCTGACTGCGATACTTCTCCGGAATAAGCTGTTCAGGCATTCCCGTTCCCAGTGCCCCCTCCCAGAGGATACGCGTAACGTGAGGAACCTCCTTCATCTTATCCACCATTTCGGTAATTTCCTTATCCTTCATTCCTTCCACAACTACCATTGAGAAGGCTCCGGTCCCGAAATCCTTTGCCAGGATATCCTGTCCCTTCATTGTTTCTATGTCCTTCGGCAGATAGGTAAGGATATCATAGTTAGTCCTCGTATTGATGTACCCTATCACCGACGGGATAAGAAGCAGTAAGGCTATTATCAGGATCGGGATTTTCTGTCTCACTACCGTTTTTCCGAATTTTTCCATAATTGCCTCCATTAAGATGATCAGATTTTCCGCATAAAAAAACGGATGAAGAATACATTTAATACGCTTAAATGTTCTTCATCCGATAAAATATCACCGTAATCCGATTCTGTAATTAGACACAACACGGCAAATGTTTATTTTTTAGACAAATGTGGTCAAATGTATAAATTATTCATTCTTCTGTCCCGGCTGATATACAAATATCATCTTCGGTCCCTTTGATTTATGGGAAGCAATTAAGCTTGCCGGAAAATGGGATATCGTAGAATTAAACTGCGATACCATCTTGTTATACTTGAGTCCTGCGCCAACCAATTCATTTTTCGCATTATCATACTTTGTAAGAGCCTTGGAAACAGCCTCTTCCCCGGTAATTCCCGCCTCTTCGGCAGCAGGTCTTACGATCTGCATTCTCTCCTCTGCGTTCTTTACAACAAGCTGCTGAGAAGCGCTTGTCATTCCGATAGTCAGCAGCACCGACTGATCCTCAGGCATTTCAGGCTCTATACCCTTTTCCTTCAACGCCTTAACTATAATTCCGAGATTATGAGTCATATCCCACAGACAGGTATCAATATCGCTTCCCGCATCACGCGCCGCGAGATCCGCTTTATTTACCTTATTTACCGCTCTGATATATACATATCCCATACCGATTATCAGTATTACCGCAACTATATAAAAAATCGTAAGCATGTTCAGTCCCCCTTAATCCTATAAATATCTGCTTTGACACTCTGTATACAATCCTTTAAAATATATCATAAAGATTTTGATTTAACAAGAAAATGAGGGACCGATATGGCTGAATCGACTATTACAAAAAGAGCGATCGCCGATAGTCTGAAGGAACTGACTCGTGCCAAATCCTTTGATAAGATCGGCGTCGTAGATATAACTGAAAAATGCGGTATAAACCGCCAGACCTTCTACTATCACTTCAGTGATAAGTATGAGCTTCTGAAATGGATCTACTATAATGATTATATACTTCCGAGCCTCGGAGATCTGAGCTTCGGAAACTGGGCAGAGAAGCTGACGGAATCGCTCAATGCTATGAAAAACGATTATGATTTCTGTATTAATACTATAAATCATACAAATGATTATCTGAAAAACTATCTGGTAGACATTGCGGAAAGCATTTTTACCGATGCTATTGGTGTTATGGATCATAACAATGAACTGGACGAGGAGCCTCTAAAATACTTCTCGCGCTTTTTCGCATACGGGCTCAGCGGTATAGTTATCGAATGGATGACAAAAAACGATATGGAGACCTCCCCCGAGAAGATTTCTGATATTCTGATCCAATTGCTCAAAGCATGCGAGACTGCAGCTCACGATGAAAATGTTACAAAATTGTTGCATAATTATTAATTGTGATGTAAAATATATGACTGTAGAGATGAAAAGCCTATGTTTCGAAGTCAATTAAGCATTTTTTTGTTGACGTTATGTCTACTACATGTTATGGTATGGGATGAGTGTCAATGGCTTTTATTGACGTTTCTATGAATTTTTACACTGTTATGTAACCTAAAAAAGAGGTGAAATTAAAGAATGAAATTAAAGAAAATGACTAAATTCAAAAAAGGAATTAAGCAACGATTTGTTGCCGGAGCTCTTACTCTTGCACTCGCAGTTGCTGTAGTACCTGTTTTTCAGGATGGAGTTCCTGTCCTTGCCGATGAATCAATAGATGATATCGAAAAGGAAAAGGAAGAAATCGAGGAAAAGAAACAGGAAGCTCAGGCAGAACTGGACGATCTCAACGTTCTCAAAGACGATATTTCGGAAGTTATCGCAGGTCTTGATAACAACATTGCCGATTATCAGCAGAAAATTGATAAGCTTGTATCTGAAAGAAATTCTATTCAGGCCAGCGTGTCAATTACAGAGAGCAAACTTCAGAATGCATACATTGCTGAGTCAAAGCAGTATAACGATATGAAAGAGCGTATCCGCTTCGCATATGAAACAGGTGATACAGCATATATTGATGCTCTCATGACAGTAAAGAATTATGATGATATCATAAATCAGTCTGAGTATGTTTCACAGGTTTCAAATTATGATAAGAAGGAACTTCAGAAGCTTGCTGAAATCGAAGCAGAAGTTGCTGCTTATGAAGAAGAGCTGAACGGAAAACTTGAGGAAGTTAACAAGCTTAAATCAGAAGCTGAAGAAGAGCAGGCTGCTCTCGTAGTAGTTCAGGACGAGAAGAAAGAAAAGCTTGCCGAATATAATGTTAAGATTAACGAAACAGAAGAGTCTATTGCAGAATATGAAGCTGAACAGGCTGCTCTTGATGCACAGATTGCTGCTATTCAGGAAGAAATGGAAAGACAGCGTCAGGCCGCTATAGAAGCTGCAAGACAGGCTGAAGCTCAGCAGATGACAGTAGATGACAGTATTCTTGCATATGCAAATGCTCCTACATATTCAGGCGGCGGATTAGTTTGGCCGATGCCTGCAGGATATGGCGTAAGTTCAGGATTCGGTGCAAGATGGGGAGACTTCCACAGAGGTATTGATATTCCTTGCGATGAAGGATCATCCGTAGTCGCAGCATGTGGCGGTATCGTATCATTTGTAGGTGTATATCACTGGTCAACCGGTAATTCAGTACTTATCGACTGTGGTAACGGAATGACAAATATGTACTATCATCTTTCAGGTTTCAATGTAAGTCCGGGACAGGTTGTTAACGCAGGTGACGTTATAGCATTCTCAGGAAATACAGGAAACTCAACAGGTCCTCACCTTCACTTCGGTGTTATGATAAATGGTGAGTACTACGATCCTATGGGATTTTTCTAAAAGATATGAATCTAAAAAACGTTCGATCAGATTTGATCGAACGTTTTTTTATTGCAATTAATATATCGCAGTTTTTTATTTCAATTAATTTATCGCAGTTTATTTATCGCGTTTTTCATGCAAGCCCCGGCGGATACTCTTTTCCATGGGCTCTTCTATAAGCAAAATATAATTCTTCTGTTGCAAGCGCCATCTTAGTAACAGAAAAGCTGCATTTATCCGGCTCCGGATAAATGTACCAGGTATCCTCCAGAGTATTCAGATCCACACAATCACCGAACTTTCCAAGATACTCATATTCTATATGACAGGAATAAAGCGATGGAACAGTCTTTATCATTTCAAACGGATCCCCGTCAACATCTGTTCCTCTTACGGTAAAACCGTTCATATCATGCACCATGGTTCCCGTTCCGAGACGGATAAACTTCTTTGCATTCGGAAGTGTGTCAACATGCACCGGAAGCTCTCCTGACGAATAAGTTCCTTCTTCAACTTCACGCCGTACATTTTCTCTCTCCCACTCATACCAGTCAGGAATATGTGAAAATACGGTCTCTCCGGATACTGCCTCAAGTTCTCCCAACTCTGTCATATTCCATTCTGCTCTGCAGGCATTGCATCTGAGTATCGTTTCTGAAGAAGACATCCTGTATTCCGTATTACATTTCGGGCATTGATAAAGAACCTTATGCAGCCCTTCGGCTCTGCCCTTATAGGTTATATGAATTCCTCTCTCCTTCTGCCATGCAAAATCATCATATTGGAACATTTCAACAATCTTACGATTTATCTCTTCCACAGGAGTTGTCCTTATGGTTTCTGCATCAAATATCTGTGTAAATTCCGCTTCCGTTGGTTTTACGCCTCTGTCATGAAGATTCCAGAACGGCGAATTAACATGATGTCCGTGACATATCAAAGTCACAACCGGAACCTTAAGAAGACGGCAGAGCTTTCCGAGCGATTCCGGAAGTACCGCAGTAGTACCACATAGAGAATATCTGGCTTCCGGATAAATAATAGCCACATCACCGTTCTTCACAGTCTGCATAAGCTGCTTTACGAGCATCGTATCATTCGTGAATTTGCGCTTACATATGCATCCCACGTCACGAAGGAGTTTCTCCCTTCCGATATATCCGTCAATTGCAACAACGTAGTTTGCTCTCCACGGAAAAATGGCCTTTGTTGCAACTTTGAAATCCATAAATGCATTATGATTACAAAGAAGAACAAAAGGAGGCTTAAGTCCTTCCGTGTTTATCTTCTTCAGAATATTCTTATGCTTCTTCACGTCCGGTGCACTGAGGATATATGTAAGCGGTCTTAAATACCACTTGGTCCTGACCGGCGGAGCTTTCATATCAAATCTTTTAAAATCCTGCTTCATACCTTTATTCTGTATTTATGAAATGAGTGAACTACTCGACAATTATATTACCGAAATTTTTCGCTTAGCCATTCTAAAATCAGTCTAAATCCAGGTCTCTGCACGCCTTACTAAAATCCTGATAATATGTTACGCTTAAAACACGTTCATTTTTTCCGCTTGATTTAATGATCAGGCAGTCATTTTCCTTTTTGTTATAGTATATCTGCATATTCTGATCATTTTCATACATTCCTTCAACGAGGTTTTCCATAGATTCATATTTATAAGTCAGTTTCTTTGAAGCAGTGGCTATAGCCTGATCCGTCGAAACCCCAAAAAGCTTATAACGTCTGGTATATATATTTACTCCGATCTTATATCCGTCCAGATAAATAATGTTCATATTACCATTACTCTTAACTTCAACACTGCCCTTGGTAAATATCGGAATATCTTTGATTGCTTCATTATTCTCCACAAATGTGGTTCCTGTTTCCGCAGCGATAGTAAAATCCGGAAGCGCTGCCATTGAGGAAATTTCCGCTCCGCTTGAATACATTATTTTATCAACTACTCTGTATCCGAAAAATACGAGCAGTATGGCAACCATAAGGGCTATAGCATTTCCGCAGAATTTCATGAGGAAATCAAGGAACTTACCTGAAGTTGAATACTTATCAATATTAGGCAGCTGAACCTCTTTCTGATTTAGCACTGTTACATCCTCGCCCTTTGCGAGTGCTACCAGCTTACGAACAAGTTTCTGAATATGTCTTCCTAAGAACTTCTGGAGCATCAGAAGGATGACAACTCCGAATGATATTATGATAAGTCCCAGCGATTCTACTTCGAGCAGTTTCAACTGTCTGATAAGAACACATACAACTATACCGTCTATAAGAAGCCTCAGGAGAATAAGTATGAAAGATCCCAAAAAGGATTTTCCGACCTTCTTATTATATTTTCCTCTGTGTCCCTGCTTAACCTGATCTGTAAGCTTCTCCTTCGTCTTATCAGTATACTTCTTTACATATTCCGATATTACAAAATATATTACAATCGCAAGGATAAATTTTCCAAAATATGCACCGATCGAGCTGTGGTGTGCAAGTATCCATTTACTGATATCTTCCCACATAAATATTACACTGTCTTTGAAAGAATCGAACATTTCATTACCTCATTATTGCAAATTCATTTATTTCTCTAATGTCACGAAATCAGATTGCACTGTTCTCAACATATGCATAGAGAGCGTCCTTAAGCTTCGGCATCATGCTTCTGCTCACCGGTACAGCGGCATTCCCCTCCATGATGACCTCATTCTTTCCAAGTTTTTTCACCTTACCGAGTGAGATCATATAACCTCTGTGAGTTCTGAAGAACCCGTCACTCTTAAGTTCATTTTCATAATCGCCCAGATTATATCTTACAAGATACTCCCCATTAACCGTATAGACCATAATATACTGGTTTTGTGCCTCAAAATACAGGATATCACTTACATCCAGCAAATGTTCTTCACCGTCAACCTTTATAAGTATCTGCCTTTTCGAAGTCAGCTTATCCGAGACAAACCTGAGAACTTCCTTCAGCTTATCATCCTGGATAGGCTTCGTAAGATATCTGAGTGCATTCACTTCATATCCTTCAAGTGCATATTCCACATGTCCTGTAAGGAATACGATATATATCTTATCATTCATGTCACGTAGCTTCTTCGCCAGTGTTATCCCGTCCATTTCCGGCATTTCAATATCCAGAAACACCAGATCATAAGGTCGTGCCTCAAATGAAGCTATAAGCTCCTTTCCACCGGAAAAGCAGTCAACTACAACATCCAGACTATTATAGATTTTATCAATATGCTTTTTAATATCCAGTCGGAATCTCTCTTCATCATCACAAACAGCTATTCTCATAATAAATGCCTCTTTTTACCCCACACATCATTTAACTTTTCATTCTGCCATGATTCAAAATACAACTGAATTCCGGGCAGACTTTCGATAATTATTATATCATTCCGCATAATCCGGATGCAACCTTACAGAATTCATTGTTAAACATTACATATTACAGATTTTAATAGATGTTTACAATTAATTGTTTTACTCTATACTTTTTCACAAAAAAACACCTTTCGACCGACTCAATATGTCATCGAAAGGTGCTTTTTGTAGTAATCTTTTTTTGCAAAATCTTATTATATACAACTATTTTTATATAAATCATTTGCAGTAATCAGCCTTCAAGCTTATTTGACGCAAGCTGCCTTCCTGCTCATTTGCTGAAATCAGCCTTCAAGCTTATTTGACGCAAGCTGCCTTCATGCTGCGTACATACTCTGCAAGCTTATCCGGTGCTTCGCTGCCATACTGTGCAACTATCTTCACCATAGCAGATCCAACGATAACGCCGTCAGCGATCTTCGACATTTTCTCAGCCTGCTCAGGAGTGCTGATTCCGAAACCGATTGCCGCAGGAGTATCTGTTACTTCCTTGATATGTCCGATGATTGCTCCGAGATCTGTGGTAATCTCGCTTCTCACACCTGTTACTCCAAGTGAAGATACAACATAGATAAAGCCCTTTGCCTGCTCTGCTATAGTCTTTATTCTGTCCTCGCTTGTAGGTGCGATCATTGATATGAAATCAATTCCGTACTTTGCTGCAGTCTCGTCAAACTCATGACGTTCCTCGAAAGGACAATCCGGAATGATTATTCCGTCTGCACCCGCGGCGCTTGCCTTCTCAAAGAATTTATCAGCACCATAGTGATATACAGGATTTGCGTATGTCATAAAAACTATAGGTGTATCAACTGTTTTTCTCAGTTCTGCCACAAGCTCGAATACCTTATCGGTTGTCATACCGGCTGAAAGTGCTCTGATGTCCGCCTCCTGAATAACAGGACCCTCTGCGATAGGATCCGAAAACGGAATTCCCACCTCGATAAGGTCAGCACCTGCTTCGGCAACTGCCTTAAAATTCTTCAGAGATGTTTCATAATCCGGATCTCCAGCCGTAAGAAATGCTATAAAAGCTTTCTTGTTTTCAAATGCATTTTTAATTCTGCTCATTTTCCACCTCTCATTTTTACCAAGTTGATTATCTGTTCTATCTTGTCATGGGATTTGACTCCGAATGACTCTTCAACCCCGGTCATTATATCGACCATATCGGGATTAATATCTTGAATTACCTTTTCTATATTATCCGGCGTTATTCCTCCCGCCGCCATAACCGGTATACTGACCGCATCTCTGACCTCTTTATAAAGCTCAGCATCAAGAAATGAACTGCGGCTCGCGGCGTTTTCCGGACCTCTGGCATCAACCAGAAGTATATCCGCTCCTGCTTCTTCAAATGTGCGCCCGCACGCTCCGAAACCTTCTTCACCCGACTGCCGCTTTATCTCGTCTGCACCGTTCGGAATAGTCTTGATCAATTTCGTTCCGACATCAACGACCGCTTTCTTTACCGTGCTTATATCATCCGCAGTTTCCTTATAGTGCATCTGCAGATAATAGGGTTTCAGGAAATGTACCAGCTCCGTTAAACTTTCGCTGCTTCCGCCCGAAACAATCGATACTTCAGAATCAGAACCGTTCTCAGCCGCACATTTACGGAAGAAATCAATCAGCTCCTTTGCCCTTTTTCTGTCCAGATTCCAGGGAACCGTAACAGGATAATCGACAACAAATCCTATTATATCGACCTTATTCCGGATACAGAATTCAACATCCTCTTCCCTCATCAGACCGCATATTTTAATCTTAACATCTCTCATCCTATCACCTGATCCAAGGATACAGAAGCAAGCTTCTTATAATACTCTATAGGGTCTTTAGCCTTCCAGATAGCTGTTCCGATAAGTACCGCATCGGCGCCGGCACCAATCGCCGCCCTCACATCATCAAATGTCAGGATTCCGCTTTCGCTGATAAGCACTCTGTCCGGATTCTTCAACTGTCCCGTGCTCATCATGTTGAGCGTCGTACTTACGGTTCCTCCGTCCTTCTCAAGCTTCAGGATATCCCTGTTGTTGATTCCCATCAGCGTTGCACCGAGTTCCTCGGCAAACAGCATTTCCTCTGCAGTATGAGTCTCAACCAGCGGTTCGATCCCTCTTTCGAGAGCGTAGCTGTAGCAGTCCTTCATTTCTTCTCTCGACATTACGCTGCACATGAGAAGCACTGCGGAAGCACCGTGCTCGATTGAAATATCGATTTCTTCCCTGGTCCTGATAAAGTCTTTTCTGAGAACCGGGATTGATACTCTCTCAACTATATCCGAAAGTAATTTCAGAGAACCGCCGAAATCTACAGGTTCGGTTACTACCGATATTGCAGCTGCCCCGGCCGCCTCTATCTCCGCCGCTCTTCGAACAGCTTCTTCCTGTGTAAGGAGTCTTCCCTCACCCGGAGATATACATTTAAAATCCGTAATGACCGGTGTTCCCGACTCCATCTTTTTTCTGATTATGCTTTCACGAAAACTTTTCATACTACTATCTATCCGAACTTACATCATATTTTTCATGCTGCAGTCCATCTATCTTGCTGCATACATTTCATATTACTGCGCATACTTGTTGGATTCTTCAACGAGCTCAGCAAGCTTCTTCTCTGCTGCTCCGCTGTCGATTATCTCTCTTGCAAGCTTGATTCCTTCTTCGAAATTCTCAGCCTTTCCGCCTACAACAAGTGCACCTGCGGCATTGAGGACTATAGCATCCTTTCTAGGTCCCTCTATCTCGCCTGAGAAAACTCCCTTGATCGTAGCTGCATTTTCCTCAGGAGTACCTGTCTTGATATCCTCGAGCTTGCAGCTCTTAAGTCCGAAATCTTCAGGGCAGACAGTATACTTCAGTATCTCGCCGTCCTTAAGCTCATATATCTTTGTCTTTCCGAGAAGTGAGATCTCATCGAGTCCGTCTTCTCCATAAACGAACATTGCCTTTGTATAACCGATACGTCTTGCAACCTCTGAAACAGTCTCAAGCAGCTCAGGTTTGTAAACTCCGAGAAGATGTCTCGGTGCGAAAGCAGGGTTGATCAGCGGTCCGATGATCGTATAGAAAATCGTTTTGATACCGAGCTCACTTTCAGGAGGAAGAACCTTTCCCATAACAGGATGGAAAAGCGGTGCATAGATAAATGCGATCCCGATCTTCTCGATAAGTGCAGCTGCCTGCTCGTTGTTAAGATTGATATTTACGCCAAGCGCTTCAAGTACATCGGCACTTCCCGAAAGTGATGAAATAGATCTGCTTCCGTGCTTAGCGATCGGAATTCCCGCTGCTGCAGCAACAAGAGCAGTTGCCGTTGATATATTAAATGTACTCAGTCCGCCACCTGTTCCACAGGTATCCATCATCTCTGCTTCAACATTTGCCTTGATAGGAACACAGTTAGCTCTCATCGCATTTGCGAATGCTGCAAGCTCCTCAACATTTGTTCCCTTCATCAGAAGTCCAACCTGAAATCCCGCGATCTGAACCGGTGTAACCTCATCAGCCGCTACAGCTCCGATAAATTCGGAAATGTCCTCTGCTGTAAGCTCTACATTATTAGTTACCTTTGCTAAAATATCCTTATACATTGCTTTAAAACCTCATTTCTCAAAAACCCGGATTTACCGGAAAGCTCATCCGGTAAATGTAACCCTTAAAAAAATATTACTCATAAATCTCCACGCCGCGGTAACGTGCGATTGCAGCAACGTCCTTGTCGCCTCGGCCGGATATAGTGCAGACAATGATCGAATCCTTCGGCATTGTCGGTGCTATCTTCATTACATGTGCAACTGCATGTGAGCTCTCGATTGCCGGAATGATTCCTTCTTCTCTTGAGAGGAACTCAAATGCTTTTACAGCTTCCTCATCAGTTATCGGAACATACTCAGCTCTTCCGATTGAAGCGAGATATGCATGCTCCGGTCCGATTCCCGGATAGTCAAGTCCTGCTGAAATAGAGTATACCGGAGCGATCTGTCCGTACTCATCCTGGCAAAAGAGTGACTTCATTCCGTGGAAGATTCCCATAGAACCGTTAGCCATTGTAGCTGCATTCTTCGGATTATCAACTCCGAGACCGGCAGCCTCACATCCGATAAGTTTTACGCCTTCATCCTTGATATATTCGTAGAAAGAACCGATTGCATTGCTTCCGCCGCCGACGCAGGCTATAACAACATCCGGAAGCTTTCCCTCTGCCTCAAGTATCTGAGCACGGCTTTCCTTACTGATAACCGACTGGAAATCTCTTACTATAGTTGGAAATGGATGCGGTCCCATTACAGAACCGAGTACATAGAGTGTATCGTCAACTCTGTTGGTCCATTCGCGCATAGCCTCATTTACGGCATCCTTCAGAACCCTTGTTCCTGTTTTAACTGCATGTACCTTGGCACCGAGAAGTTCCATACGGAAAACATTCAGAGCCTGTCTCTCAGTATCCTCTTCTCCCATGAAGATCTCACATTCCATATCCATAAGTGCCGCAGCTGTTGCTGTTGCAACTCCGTGCTGTCCCGCACCTGTCTCGGCTATAACTCTGGTCTTGCCCATCTTCTTTGCGAGAAGAACCTGACCGAGTACGTTGTTGATTTTGTGTGAACCTGTATGATTCAGATCCTCTCTCTTCAGATAAATCTTTGCACCGCCGAGATCTCTCGACATTTTTTCCGCATAATAAAGAAGTGACGGACGTCCGGCATATTCGCGGTTCAGCTTATCCAGCTCCGCAACAAATTCAGGATCATTCTTATAATGCTCATATGCCGCCTCAAGTTTATGGATTTCGTTCATCAGAGTTTCCGGAATATACTGTCCTCCGAATTCTCCGAAACGTCCTACTACTTTGTCTGAATAATTAGTATTTTCGCTCATATCTTCTTACCTTTCTTTTCCATATATACAAACTCCAGCTCATCACTGATAACTTTGCTGTCATATATTTCATATCCGCATTTTTTATACAGGGAAATGTTATCAATACTCCTCGTACTTGTAAAGAGTTCATATCTTTTTCCCGGATAATATTTTTCTATTTCCGAGAGAAGCGTCTTCCCGTATCCCCTTTTCTGTCTGTCAGGATGAACCATCAGCTTTCCTATATACAGGGTACCGTTTTCTTCGTATGCACGTACCGAACCGATTATCCTGTTTCCCTCAACCAGCTTCAGAACAATTCCCCTTTCAAACTCTTCTTCAAGTTCTTCAGGTGTTTCTCTGAGCGGAGGGATGTCTCTGTTCTTAAAGAGATCGGCCTCACTCTGATATGCGAGATACTGAAGTTTCAATATCTGCTCGAGGTCCTCTCTCTCAGCCTTGGAAATGCAGCACATTTCTTCATCCGTCTCTCTTACGATACCGACAAACCTCTTCATCTTCTCGATGTCTTTAAGCTTATCTGTTTCCACTCCGGAGCTTACATCCAATCCATAGGGATGTATATTTTCAATTGCCGACTTAGCATTATCCGGTCCCAGTCCGCCTGCCAAAATGTATGGCCTGCGTATCTCCTTCAGCTTGTTCCAGTCAAAAGTTTCACCCGAACCTGTTCCGGAATCGACCAGTACAAGATCTGCCACCGAAGCATCTATTTCCGAAATATCATGGATCTTATTTATATTGAATGCCTTGATGATTCTGATCTTATCTCCTGAAGTTTTATCTGATTCTGACTTGTCCGCTCCCGGCTTGTATGCTTCATAATTTTCATCTGAACTTTTATCATACGAAGCATCCTCATTGCCGCATATCAGCCGTCTCAATTTTTCTATATAAATGTTATCTTCATCACCGTGAAGCTGTGCTATATCGATGACACCGTCGTTCAGAAGCTCTGCCACAAAGGAAACATTTTCATTAACAAAGACACCAACTGCTTTGATCTCCCGACTGAGCTTTTCTTTCAGCTTTGCTGCCGTTTCCTTATTCACATACCGATGACTGAAATCCGCAAATACAAATCCTATATAATCGGGACGAAGTGCATTTGCAGCTTCAATATCTTCTATTCTTTTTAAACCGCAAATCTTAATCTTCGTCATCAAACATCAATCCTCAAACTTCAAACTTCAATCACCAGGTATCAAACTTCATGTTTCGATCATCAAGCCTCAAACTTCAATCACCAGGTACCAAACTTCATGTTTCGATCATCAAGCCTCCAGCTTCAATCCGAATTCTTCAGTTCACGGATGAGTCCTGTCTTATCCGGGCTTCTCATCAGCATTTCTCCGATAAGCACCGCATCGGTTCCGTTATCATAGAGTGCTTTTACATCGGCAGGTGTCATTATACCACTTTCCGATACAAAGATTATATCTTTCGGAACTCTATCGCGAAGTCTTATGCTGTTTGTTATATCAACTGTAAAATCCTTCAGATTCCTGTTATTTACACCGACTATCCTGGCACCTGCGGCAAGGCATCTTTCAACCTCTTCACCATCATGCGCTTCAAACAGACAGGAAAGGCCGAGCGAATCCGCTGTCTCGAAATATTCTTTCAGCTCACTATCGCTGAGTATCGCTGCTATAAGAAGTACTGCAGATGCTCCAAAAAGCTTTGCCTGATATATCATATAAGGATCGACTGTGAAATCCTTTCTGAGAACCGGGATACTCACTTCTCTCGTTATAGCCTTCAGATATTCGTCAGAGCCTTTAAATCTCTCCGGCTCCGTGAGACATGATATTGCATCGGCGCCGGCCGCTTCATATTCCTTAGCTATCTCAAGGAAAGGAAACTCCTCTGCGATAACTCCCTTGGACGGGGACGCCTTCTTAACTTCGGAAATGATTGAAAGTCCCGGTGCTTTGAGCGCCGCTTCAAAAGGATAAGCAAATCCCCTTAAATGTTTTTCTGCTAAAGCTATACTCTCTGCCTGAAGGCGTGCCTTCTCAGAAGAAAAATCTTTCATCTCGGCTTCTATTCTTGACCTTGTACTGTTTGCCAAATCTTCCAGGATCATCTGTTGCTAACCTCAATAATCTTCTCAAGTGTTTCTGTTGCTTTTCCGCTGTCGATAAGCTCTGCTGCAAGCTTGATTCCTTCTGCCATGGAATCTGCCTTTCCTCCTATATAAAGTGCCGCACCCGCATTAAGAAGTGTAGCATCTCTTTTCGGTCCTTTCTCTTCACCACTGAGAATGGCTCTCGTAATGGCTGCATTTTCCTCAGGGGTTCCGCCTACCAGATCATCCTTCGAGCATGTAGTAAATCCGAAATCCTCAGGCTTTACAACTGTAGTTCTGTACCATCCGTCCTTAATCTCGCAGATCCTTGTAGGCGAACTGAGTGATATCTCATCCAGCTTATCTGTTCCATATACAACCATTCCTCTCTTTACTCCGAGGCTTACAAGAACCTGTGCCAGTGGCTCAACCAGATATTCATCATATACTCCGAGGAGCTGCATGGTCGGTTTTCCCGGATTTGTAAGAGGTCCGAGAATGTTGAATACTGTTCTGAATCCAAGCTCCTTACGGATAGGACCTACATACTTCATTGATGTATGATACTTCTGAGCAAAGAAGAAGCACATTCCGGCTTCCTTCAGAAGCTCTATACACTTCTCAGGCTCCTGCTGAATGTTTACACCTAGAGCTTCCAGGCAGTCAGCGGTTCCACACTTTGAAGAAGCTGCTCTGTTTCCGTGCTTTGCGACCTTCATTCCGCCTGCTGCGGCAATGATTGCAGATGTAGTTGAGATATTGAAGCTGTGTGCGTTATCTCCGCCTGTTCCAACGATCTCGAAAACATCCATTCCTGTCTCAACCTGAATAGCATGATCTCTCATAGCTGCCGCACAGCCTGCGATCTCATCTCTTGTTTCAGCCTTTGCACTCTTTGTTGAGAGAGCTGAAAGAAATGCTGCATTCTGAGTAGGAGTAGTCTCACCGCTCATAATCTCGTTCATTACTGTGTAGGCCTCATCATATGTAAGGTCCTGCTTGTTTACGATCTTCTCAATAGCTTCTTTAATCATCTTAACACCTCCTGATGATTGAATTATTACATTCGCATTTCGCTTCGCTGCATGCTCATGATGCGGATTCGCCAAAGTCACATGTCTGCCATATTCATATTCCGCTCATTCGCATTTCGCTTCGCTGCATGCTCATGATGCGGATTCGCCAAAGTCACATGTCTGCCTTCGGCAGATATATATGAGTTAATGCATAATGTTCATGCATGCAAGCATGCGAACATATGCATTAACTCATACATATGCTCCGCATATGTGACTTTGGCTCATTTAACGCACAAAGAACGCCCTTAGCCTAAGAACTCTTAGACTAAGGGCGAAATATCTAATTCCGTGTTGCCACCTTAATTCAGAAACTCCACTTATTTTGTGAAATCATCTGCACTCTGCAAGATACTCATCTTATCAAATATACTTTTGATACGAATCCATATCTCAGCCGTCTTACGCGCGGCTTACGTAGCAGGCTACTAAACTACTTGTTCGCTGCTCCCTCAGTGGCCCATCTGTAAGGACGACGCTGCAGGGTTCTCATCATCCCCTACTCTCTGTAATGCACATTTCCAAACATATCTCCACGTCACAGGTTTAATACGTTATTCAAATATAGTCAGATTTTAATTCGATAAATTATAATTGTCAACAATTTTTTGTATATATGATGCACACAAATAAAATATATAAACATCTTTGTGCTTTTAAAAAATGTTTCCTTTATTCAAATGTAAACATTTTATAATTCGCATTGCTCTCATCATCATGAGCACCGATCATAAACTCAGCATACGAAATAACGACTGTATCGAAATCATTTTCAAGAATATACTTTTTTAAATCAAAATCCTCTTCACAATCTCTTAGTACAATCGGTTCCACACGATGAACACCTAATGCCAAAAACGGAGCAACCACATTATCATAAGAGTCACAAAGCAGAAGTATATTTCCACTTTCGATTTTGTTATTTACAGTACCGTATCTTCGATATGAATAATGCCAGCTTGGGCCTCTCCCGGTTGATTGATAAACATCTTCGTTAATAAAATAATCAAATGTATCAGTCTTACTTTTTTTGGTATCAGGCTCAAAAATAAAGCTTGTATCATAATTAGGCTTCAATTCCGTGTAATCATCCAGTCCCACATAAGATTCGGATAGCAGTGCTCCCTGTTCACCCAGCCAGCAATTTTCCCATTCATTCACACTAAAATTCTCAATATCCAGTAGTGAAGTATCGATACTGTATCCATAATCAGCATTTAATTTATCTGCTATTTTATTTGAAGCCCACAAACCTGCTTTGACCGTCCAATGATGATCGGTTCTGTAAAACAGGTCTTCGCATGAAATGTTTTCCAGACGCATATTATCTCTAAGATCAATATAATCAATACCTGCATCATTGATTCTTTTTAAAAATTTATCTGCATTTCTGTTACAATATGAATCATATCCAAAGTTATCATAAAAAAATGTATCATCATTATACTTCGTGGGCTTATTGACATATAACAATCCCACATTGTTTTCTTTCAAAAACTCATTGAATGATATTAATTCATTATATTCATAATCTGTTGAAGTCTCATTAGCCGGACTTACTATATACTTATCATCTGTTATAAAGACTCCTCTATCACCATAATAACTATTTACCTGAAGTATACTCAGAAATCCTCCGTTAACATCTAAAAATACATGTCCATAATGGCCAATAACAAGTTTGCCTGTTATAAAAAACAATAACAGCAACGCCGCAAAAGTCAATTTTATTTTATTATTCTTCATATTCACACCTAAAAGTTCCCATATAAAAATGGATTGTTCTGTCCTGATACTATAAATGAAATTGCTAATACAAACCCAGCTACTGCAACCAAGCAATAGATTAAATCATATATTGTTTTTAATGCCTTTCTGTTCTCAAGCTTATTTTCAATATACGGAACAACAGGGAAACAAAAAATAATAGCAGCTATAATAAACACACAATAATCACTTAATAACAAGAATGCTCTTTTATCTGCAATATGATTTGATGTGCCATTTAACATCTTAATTATGTAAGAAATACCGTACGAAGCATCCTTTGCTCTGAACATAACCCATTCAAAAATGATAAATACCAGGACCAAAATTCTATATACGCTTTTTCCAAATATAGTTTTAATCCTATCAGAAATTTTTACTATTCTTTCAAATGAAATCAGGATAAAATAACCCATTCCCCAAATAATAAAATTCCAGGCCAGTCCATGCCACATACCCGTAAGAAACCACACAACAAACAGATTAAAGAATGTCTTATACTTCCCTTTTCTCGAGCCACCGAGCGGAATATAAACATAATCCCTAAACCATTCACTTAACGATATATGCCATCTTTTCCAGAATCCAGAAACCGTTTTCGTCATATATGGATAATTAAAATTTTCTTTGGATTTAAAACCTAAAAACTCCGTAATGCCATTCGCCATATCAGAGTATCCGGAAAAATCATAAAAAAGCTGAAGTGAAAAACAAATCGCTCCAAGCCATGCGTAAATTGTTGACAGATTGTCCACAGATGTACTAAATATTTCTTTAACAATTTTAGCCAAAACATCAGCTATAACAATCTTTTTACAGAATCCGACAGAGAATTTAAATATTCCCGAAACTCTATATTTCCATATATCTTCTTTATCTTTTATCTTTTCAAAATCGCTGTATCTAGCTATCGGTCCTGATTGAAGCTGCGTAAAAATTGATAGATACTGCACATCATGTAACGGATTATCATCCAATGTTATTTTTTCATAATATACATCAATAAGATAAGAAATTGATTTAAATGTTAAAAAAGATAAACCAAGCGGCAATAAAACAGATTCTTTAAACGTCCCTAAAAATTTAAATCCTGTCAACATGCCAACATTAAATATAATACCCAAGAAAAATAATAATCGTCTGTTCTTATTATCCTTATTTGCTATTTTTCTTCCAATCAAAACATTTAAAAATATGCAGATGGCAAAAAAGAAAAGATGATTTATATCACATACAAAATAAAAAAGATAACTAGCTATCAGTAATACAACATCTTTAGCAATTCCTTTAAAAATCAAGGATGCTATTAACACAACCGGTAAAAACATAAAAATAAAATCCAGATCAGTAAAACCGGAAAAATGCATAAAATTCATATTGTTTAAAATTCCTTTCCTCTTTCAACTTCTCTGAACAGAAGTCCAAAGGTTCCCGGACCGCAGTTTGCCGCAATGGCAGGTGATGCCTGAAGGAAGAAGATTTCATCGAATTCTACCTTTTTCTCAATCTGCTCTCTGATCCAGTCCATCTCACGTTTTGTTATACCCACATAGGTTACGAAGAGCATCCTCTTATCAATCCGTGATGGTGTCCTGAGAGCTTCATTAATGTATTTCTTCCAAGCATCCTCTCTGGATCCGACATGTATCCTTCCGACCTTCATATTTCCTTTCTTCAGGACTACAACAGGTCGAAGCATAAATGACTTTGTAATATTTGCAATCCGCTGACTTACCTGTTTCGTTCTTGCAAGGAAATCCAGATTGTCAACGATAAAGCTTGTATGTATAAGTTTTTTCTCACGTTCAAGTCCTTCAAGAATTTCCTGAACGCTCTTTCCTTCCTCAGCCATCCTGCATGCAGCTATCGCCATAAGTCCCTGTCCGCTCGAAAGATGCTGCGAATCCACTACCGATACATTTTCGAAAGCAGCTGCCGCTTCCTTGGTTACAGGATATCCGCTATGCTGAATAACACTTGAAATTGAGATATGTACGATATTATTTGCATAAGCCATCTTATCCGCAAAGAAGCTTTCAACTTCTTCTATTTCAGGTGCCTGCGGCTGAACTATGTTATCCGGCTTCTGCATATACTTCAGAACGCCTCTGGTATCAATATCAACTCCGTCCTTGAATACACCTTCCTTAGTAACAACCTTATGTGGAATAACAGAAATATCATATTTCTTCCTTATCTCGTCCGGGAGATCGGCAACACTTTCAGTTGTTATAACAACCTGCTTTTTGCTCTGACTCTTATTCATCCAGGATATAGTCTCTTCCAGGATTTCTCCGTTATCGCCCGTAACGAAAACCAGATTCGACGGAAGTGCTTTCATAAGCTCCGATTCAAGCTCCGCACCGGTTACAGGTTTTGTCAGATAACCGTCAAAGCCTTCCTTCTGATATAACTGTCTGCTTTCCTCATCCGCATTTGCCGTAAGTATTATAACCTTTGCTTCCTTACTGACACCGCCGACCTGATTTCTGATCCTCTTGAAGCACTCTATTCCGTCCATTCCCGGCATCAGATGATCCATAAAAATCACATCATACTTCGAATTAATAGTCTTCTTAAGTGCAGCTTCGCCGCTTGATACAGTATCTATCTGAACCTTAGTATCTCTGAGAAGCTTTGATACCACCAGAAGATTCGATGCATTATCATCAACAACCAGAACCTTCGCTTCCGGAGCCTCAAACTTCTGCTTATAACCTATGAGCCTGTTGATCGAATGTTTCTTCTCCAGATCAACCTCACCTATAAGCTTTTCGCCTGATATTCCCTGCGGAATCTCTATACTGAAGGTCGATCCCTCCATATAAACGCTGTTTACCTTTACCGTTCCGCCCATAAGGTCTACAAGGCTCTTTACTATCGCAAGTCCGAGTCCCGTACCCTCTATATGCTGGTTATCTCCTTCATCAACTCTCTTAAATGCAGTAAAGAGATAAGGAATGTCCTCTTTCTTTATTCCTCGGCCGGTATCAGTTACCGTATAAACTATAGTCTGCTTATCTTCCACTCTGTGTCCGCACTGAACAGAAAGAGTTACAGAGCCTTCCTTCGTATATTTAATAGCATTATTGATCACATTTATGAGTATCTGCTTGATCCTGACCTCATCTCCGATAAGTTCCGCCGGAACATCGGGTGCGACATTCACATGAAATTCCAGCTTCTTATCCTTCGCTCTGAGCCAAAGCATTCCGACAAGCTCTGACAGCATATCCCCCGGATTATATGGTGCGATATTCAGCTGCATACTTCCGGATTCAAATTTAGACATATCGAGAATATCATTGATCAGACTGAGCAGCATCTTACTTGCCGAACGTATATTGGCAGCATCCTCTGCTACCTCATCGGAAATGTTTTCTCTGAGGATCATTTCATTAAGACCGATAATCGTATTTATCGGAGTTCTGATCTCATGACTCATACTTGAAAAGAAACGCCCCTGCGAAGCGTTGAGCGCTTCAGCTTCAGCCTTATGCTTCTCGGATCGTATGCTTTCCCTGATATAAAGCTTTATCTCAAGTCCGACCATCAGGCTTACCGCAGTGCCCGTAAGAAGCAGTGCGATAAGTGAATAGAAATGTGCCATCATATCCGTATTTTGAATTATCCACTCAGGATGTGTAAACCCAAGATAATAACATACCACCGCTAAAATCGCTTCAGCTATAAGGAAGAAAACCTTCGTCTTTCCGGCGAGGATCATGCTCATAAACAGCACTGAAAAAAGGAACCATACCGGTGCATCACCGTATACACCTCCTCCCCAAAAGAAGGTCATCGGTACATAAACAAACCCCATCAGTATCGATTCAATAATAGATGCAAGCCTTATCTTATTATACTTAACAGATAGAGCCGCCAAAAAAATGGTAAATATAAATCCGACCACAAGAAGTATGGTATTAAGATAAGATGTATCCGTAAAAACCACTTCAAGAATAGTGATAAACATCGCAACGAGCGTAATAAAAACAGTCAGGACATACAGCCTCTTCCTGATATGTGTATTTTCATCATACAGTTTATCCCTCAGTTTATCTAAATTCATACGTAAACTGCCCTCCCAGATATCACGGACATAAATATAAACTTAAACCAATAATCATGATCATTCTTCCGGTAAGAATTCAAGAATTTCATCATCTTCATCAGCAGTATTCTCTCCGATTTCCGAACCATATACGGAGTCTTCTCCTTCAGCCTCCGTTACCGCATCTGCTTCCACACCGCTGCCTTCTGCAGCATCACCGAAAGCCGTGCCTCGAACCGCATTTCCGACAACACCCAGTATTCTCACCAGTTCTTTCATAACATCCTCATGATGTTCTTCTATATAATCTCCTCTATTCTCCTTAGCAGCCATTTCAAGTTCGCGTGCTCCGTCAGAAAGCTCAAGGAAACCGTTCATTTTGGAAGTACTCTTAAGTGAATGCACAAGAATCGCATAATTAGCATAATCCTTTTCATCACGGTATTTATTCATCTCATCGAGTCTTTCCCTCATATCGGTTAAAAACTGTTCGAGAAGAGTCTTATAGAAATCCTTGTCATTCTGACAATAATGAAGCCCGGAAACCGTATCAACTCCGGCAGCCTCAAGAATCGAAATAAAATCCGAACTATCAGTCCCGTCATCTCCTCCGGCACTTTTAACCGTACTCTCAGAATCCATTGAAGCTGATACATCCTCACCGTACTCTATCTCAACTTCGTCATTTTCATAAGTGATCAAATGTTTCGGCAGTGCTTTCTTTATCGCTCTCTCAAGCTCTTCTATTTCAATCGGTTTGCTGACAAAACCGTCAAAGCCCTCATCAAGAAACATTTTCTTTGCAGTACTCATTGCATTTGCCGTAAGTGCAATAACCGGTATTTCTTTATTGACTCTTGCGGCATCCGTCTTGATGCGCTTCATTGCCTCGATACCATCCATACCGCGCATCATATGATCCATAAATACCACATCGAAATCCATATTCTTACACAGCTCGATTGATTCAGGTCCGGAAGCTGCCGTTGTTACAAGCATTCCGTATCTCTTGAATATACTTCTGGCAACGGTAAGATTCATAGGCTCATCATCAACAACCAGCGTTTTTACGCCCTTAAGCATCATACGTTCCCGAACAATAACATCTTCGTTATCCATATTGAGAATCGTGGTAACAGGGAAACAGTAGAAAGGTTTCTCAAGAATCCTTGCATGCGAATTCTCCGGCAGCTTAAATGGACTGTCCGCAACCACGGCAACGATCATGGTCTTTGCAAGCTCTTCAAGAAGTTCCTTGCAATCCATATACTCTTCTTCCGCGACAAAAAGATGCGTAAGATTTACCGAATCGGAAAGTTTTTTCAGATTCTCCGGATTATCCACCCTATGCATCTGTATACCAAGGCCGCTCACTATATTGAGAACCATTGAATTATAATACTCTCTTACGTTTGGATGAGGATATTTATCGAAATGTAAGAATGCGCCTACGCACAACCTATCTCTTTTCTTAAGTGACATACAGCTTGAAGGATCTATCACCTTCTGCGGAATACTGACATGAACAGTAGTTCCCACATCGGGCTTACTCGAAAGCGTCATGAATCCCCCAAGCTCGGAAACAAATCCCGATACTATCGACATACCGAGTCCGAGTCCTCCGCCCGAACGGGTTCTTCCGGAATCAACCTGATAGAAGCTTTCGAATATTCGTTCTGTTTCCTCTACTGTCATTCCTATACCCGTATCTGTTACCTCAATCCGAAGATTTACTCCGTAATCCTGAGGTTCGGAGGTGATACGTACATATACGCCGCCTGCCTGAGTAAACTTAAGACCGTTTGAGATAAGCGCCTTAAGTATCTTCTTCAGTTTATTCACATCCGTATTCATAACTGCCGGAATAGCCGGATCTACATCTATGATAAGTTCGAGCTCCGGAGTTTTGTAAGCTCTTATTTCGGTTACCAGATCATTAAGAACCGAAGACAGCATATAATCTTCCGAATTAAGTGCAAGATCATCCCTGTCTATCTCAGAATAGTCGAGAATATCCCCTATCTGCTCCGATACTCTGTGGCCGGCATCTCTGACTTCTTCCATATCTCTGCGGATGTCCGGATTTGTTTCCTTGTCTATGCATATTCCGGTCAGTCCTATTATGGCATTTACCGGAGTTCTCAGCTCATGCGAAACATTTGCAAGGAAATCATTCAGTCTCTTAGTTGAATCAGTAAGGCTTTCGACCTCTTCCTTGGATTTATTGAGAAGTCCGCTCCATCTGTCGATTATCGTCCTTGAGAAATGGCATATCATGAATATCATGGCAAGATGAAGAAGTATCCTTGTTATCATCAGAACATCAAATTTGACGCCATTCAGGAACATCTGAACGATCTCATATGTCATCGTTGCATAATAAGTAAACTGACATAGAGATATAAGCCCCTTGATACCTGACAAGGTATAAAATACAAGGAGTACGGCCATTACAATAGCCAGATCAAATGTACTGCTTTCGTGGATTCCGTAAAAGAAAAATGCAGTCATAAGAAGAATCGAATATGTCCATATCTTTGCATAATGAGACATATTATTTCTGACATGTATGCCCCAGCATGAGAGCACGCCAATAGCAAGCAGAAAAAGCGCCCATCTTTCCCAGTGAAGAAGAACAGCTTCAATTCCGAGCACAATTGCAAAAGCAGTAAATGTTATGAGGATGATCAAAGTTGAATTCTGAGCTAATTCTGTATTATCATCTCTGCCGTTCATATAAAAATCCTTTCAAACTATCTGCTAACAGGTCTCTCTCCCATAGAAACAAGGCTTGCTTCATAAGTGATCTTAAGCTTATTTTCTTTTTCTTCATACCATTTATTTATAAGATTATCCGCAACCATATTATATGAATCTTCCCTGACCTCTGTCAGAAAAACAAAATATTGATTGTTGCGGCCCCTCATAAAAATGTCCGATTTACGAAGAGAATCTTTGATGTGATTACCGAACTCATCACACATTTCATTATAATATGCATCATCAATCTCAGGATTCTCATTTATAGTAAAGAGAATCTTGCAGGCAGTCCTGCTGTTTCGGAGATTATATCTCATAACATATCTGTATACATAAGCAAATACATCCTTGTCGAGCTGAAGCGCAACATTCGGGATTGAACGTTCCCCGAGTATCTCGGAAATGGTATCTATATCCATCATACCACTTATATCATCATCCGCATTTGCAGCATCGCTATAAAGAAGGTAACCGTGTTTACCGTTCTTCTTTACGTTATAGAGTGCCTTGTCCGCCAGAGCCAGCAGCATTTCATAATCTGTTCCGTACTTAGGAACCAGGACTCCACCCACAGAAACGCCGAGAGGAATATCCATATCCTCGCCCATAAGCCTCTTCGCTTCAGCAAGCATCTGTTCATTAAGCCTTTCTGTAAAATCCCTAAGCTGATCTTCCGTCTCATATCCGTATACAAATGCCGTAAATTCATCTCCTCCAACACGGCCGGCCCGGCTTCCTTCAGTGATATTGGCATTTATTATATTTGCAAATGCAATGAGAACCTTATCGCCCATATCATGTCCGTAGATGTCATTTACCAGCTTAAATGAATCCAGATCTATCATCATAAGCATTCCCGAGTTTGTACTGCAATACTTCGAAAAAACAACTCCCGTTGCGCCCTTGTTAAGAAGGCCCGTGAGCTGATCGATTGATGCTTCACTCTTGAGATTCAGCATCTCATCTCTTTTGGATACAATACTCTTTATTCTCATAAGCAGAACATCCGGGTTAAACGGCTTTCTGATATAATCTGAAACTCCCATCTCAAATCCTCTGCTTTCAGAGCCGACCGCCTCATCGGCTGTAAGGAAAATGACCGGAATTTCTTCTATATCCAGTTCCTTCTCCTTCTCTCTCAGACGGGTAAGTGTCTCAAAACCGTCCATTTCAGGCATCATAATATCAAGCAGAATAAGATCGGGCCTATTTCCTTCACCGATATAATTGATCAGTGCTTTTCCCGACTTAAGACAGGTAACTCTCATCTGATTTTTACTGAGAATGTGACCTGCAATCTTGAGATTAGACATATCATCATCTACAACAATAATCCACTTAGCCATAAATACCCTCCGCATGACTTCGTATAAAAAACGAAAAGCACCTCTCTCGGGGTGCTTTTCTCAGCCGGCATACAGGCCGGACAATTACCTTAATCCATATCAACAACTGCCGCGTAATATCTTGCACCTTCTTTACTGGTCTCAGATTCTCTCTTCTGATATATATCATCATAATTTGCGATCATAAGATCGACGATATATTTGGAAAGTGCCGATGATTCAACATACTCACGCAGCGCATATATAACCTGTTCTTTGGACATACCGTCACGGTAGGAACGTATTTCGGCAACCGCCGAGAAAATGTCCGCTACTGCAATGATACGTGCTCCCATTGGGATATCATCCGCCTTAAGTCCGAATGGATATCCATAGCCGTTAAGCTTCTCATGATGGAGTGCAGCCCATCTTCCTATCTGCTCAAATCCGGTTATGTCCTTCAGCAGAAGTTCAGTATAATATGCATATTCCTTAACTATATTAAATTCTTCATCAGTAAGCGCATCCTTCTTCTCAAGTATCTTCTTCGGAACCTTAAGCTTACCGATATCATGTATATATCCGGCAACCATCATCATCTTGCATTCATCTTCGGACATACCGAGAATTTCGGCAAGTCTTACAGCTGTAGCTGCAACACCTGACGAATGCATTGCCGTATATTGGCTTCTGAAGTCGATTATTCTCGACATAAACTTGGCTATCTCGATCAGCTGATCAAGCGTAACCACATTTGCATTTGATATTGCATTAAGACATATCTCAGGCTGATGAAGCAGCTCGAGCCACACAAATTCCTTGCTTGATGTTCTGAGAAATGCTTCCACAACTTCAGAATGTATCTCTTCATCCGCATAATCCGAAATCGTATCACATATATCCTCTGACTGATTAAGTGCAGCCGCATCAGGATCTATAAGCATAGATATCTTATCTGCAAGATATATGATCTCTGCAAAAATCGCTTCCTTTGAAAGCTCTGCAAATGCCGGTCTTTCCGCAAAAGGAACCTGATATGCTGACAAAATATCCTTGACAAACTTCATGTTTGCAATGTCACCTATAAGGCTTATTCCCGCCTGACTCATTTCACTGAGTGTATATTCACCCACCTCGCGTTCAGGCATGATGACCGAACCCATATCGTGCATCAATGCACCATAAATGATTTCCCTTCTGTCATCAAGGCTATACCCCATTTCATCAGCTATTCTCCATGCTACATAAGCAACCTGCTGATGATGATTTTCAATCTTCGGGCTAACAAGATTCATGGCTCTTCCGAAGCATCTTGCGAGATCCCGCATATTAGTAATTGCTTTCTCCATATGGCTTCCTCCCCAAAGTACCCCTTTTTAAAAAACCTTTGACGTTATTATACCATATAGGATTCTCAAATACTATTTTCTTTTATCTTACTTTTCCGTTTTTAACTGGCCTGAAAGCACCTTTCCGGCCTTCTTCAACCAGCTGTATTTTTCTATAACGATGCAGTCTTCACTCGACACTCTCTGACTCGGCTGTGCCGTTATATCACCCAGTGCCGTATAATCCGCTGTACTGACAAGCCAGTCTCCAAACTGGTGACAGAACATTGCACCCTCTTCCTGCTCGTTACTGTATTCCTTGAAATCAAAAGGAATTATATATTCTCTATCCTGATAGCCTATTGCCAGAAAGAGCGTATGCTTCTTGGAATCTATATTCTCAAGCGGTATCATAGCCGTAAAGCTGTAATCCTTAAAGGACACTGATCCGAAATACTCTTTCATCCTGCCCTTATCGTTAAATGTGATCTCTACACGCTTGTCATCAAGCATCATATAGTAATCAAAGACATCCTTGTCAAATGCATCCGTAAATGAACATTCGAGACGGAGATATCCTTCCTCAAGCTCTATAGTATGAACTGTTGCAACGAGCATATTTGATGAATATACCGGAACATCGTTCATCATAAGACCTAGACCGGAAAGTCTGAGATTTCTTCTGTCGAGAGGATACATTTCACTAAAGGATCCGATAAGTGCAGTCTTTTTGGCATTGATCGGTTCGATACTTCTCATCTTTGTTCTCTGAGGTCTGACCTCAACAAGAGGAAGGCTGTGTCCGTACTTCATGAAGAGCATCATCCTTCTGAACTGATATTCTTCCGTATAGGTCGGGAACTCAAAGCATTCCATGATGACTTCGTCATCAACAAAACTGAGTATCTCTCTTGCCTTATCAAGTATCTCCTGCGTTGCGTTCTCTGAGAACTTCCTGTCTGCTTCTCCGCCGATATTGGCATCCATTCTGCATTTCAGATAATACATCACGTAAAACTGATACAGAACCGGAAGCTTTCCGTCATTTACAGTGCTGATATCATGAATGAGCTTCATAAGAAACTTATCCATATCCTCCAGATACCAGTCTATATTCCTGTCAGGAAGTGTCTTTCTGAGATCCCTGTCCTCCGATTCAGCCTGTATAAAACCAAGCTCCGGCATAAGAAGGAAATTCTTCCCCGAAATCATTCGAAGTAAGAAGTCAGCTTCATAATTAAACTTTAACTCCTTATTCATCCTGAACTTCTCAGCCGCAGAACGTCTCATTATCACTCCCTCAATTCTTTCAGGGAACTGATAAAGCTTCTTCGGAACAACAAGTACCGCATCCTGATTATTAAGAAGAGCAGCTATCGCCTTTTCCTGCACTGTGTCATCCATCTTGTTACCTTCACACAGAACGACAATATATTCAGCCTCACTGTTTGAAACAGTGTTGTTGAATTCTTCAATAAAGCTGTCTCTGTCTTTTTTGACAATAATATCCAAATTATCCATAACCGCTTCATTATAACCCAAATTACAGGATTTGCAACTAAATATTCGATTTTAAACGGCTCAAAACACGACATATAGTTAATTTTCGTATAAAGTGCCGAATTTACATAGCATTATTCGCAATTTATGATATAATGTTCCAGTGTTACAATTCACAGTTTTATGGAAAAGCAATTAGTAAGTTTGCTTACACCACATCATGGCATGATGCAGCTTCTTCGCGACTTGATGAAGCTACTTCGCGACTTGATTCAGCTTCTTCGCGACTTGACGGAGCTACTTCGCGACTTGACGGAGCTACTTCGCGACTTGACGCAGCTTTCATGCAAATATCAATTAGCGAATTGGCTACATTCTAGTCTGTTGGTCGACTGCAGTTTAGCGGATTATAATCCGGTGGATCAGCTATCTTTTTTGCTGGCTAGTGTTGCTTTGTGGATTAAAATCAGGTTGATTGGATAACTGTTTTGCTGATCGACTTCTATAGTTTCCTTGAACATATTGGTCAGCATAGCAATCCAAGGATATGTGAGCTCATCAAAAATCAAAAAACACGAATTTGTAACAACATTATAAATATGAAAATGAGGTAAATAATTATGGCAAATCCAGTAGTTACCATTACAATGGAGGACGGTTCAGTTATCAAAGCTGAGCTTTATCCTGAAATCGCACCTAATACCGTAAACAATTTCATCTCTCTTATTAAGAAGAATTTCTATGACGGAGTTATTTTCCACAGAGTAATTCCGGGATTCATGATTCAGGGCGGTGATCCTGAAGGACGCGGTACAGGCGGACCTGGATATTCAATAAAGGGAGAATTCTCTTCTAACGGTTTCAAAAACGATCTGAAGCACGAGACAGGTGTACTCTCTATGGCACGTTCAATGCGCCCGGACAGTGCAGGCTCACAGTTCTTCATCATGCATGAGACATCTCCACACCTTGACGGAGAATATGCCGCATTCGGAAAAGTTATCGAAGGCCAGGATGTCGTAGACAGAATCGCACTTACAAAGACCGCTTGGGCAGATAAGCCTATCGAGCCACAGGTTATGAAGACTGTTACAGTAGAAACCTTCGGCGTTGACTATCCGGAACCGGATATCATAAGTGAGTAAAGACTAGCTACTTAAGTGAGTAAAAACAAGCTATTTAAGTGAGTAAAAACAAGCTATTTAAGTGAGTAAAAACAAGCCACTTAAGTGAGTAAAAACAAGCTATTTAGCGAATATTGATTTCAACAGAAGCCAATAACGGCTGCCACATTCCCCGATTTTCGGACTATGTGGCAGCCGTTTTCTCTTTTTTTCTTTTTTTACTTTTTTCTTGCGCTTTCCGGTTGATTTACTAACAATTTCTCCGATTCCTCGATTCTGTTAGTACAGGGCTTCTCTCAGCACCTGGATTATCCATTATTTTACTAACAATTCCCCCGATTTCTCGATTTTATTAGTAGTGAGCTTTTCTCGGCTCCTGGATTTCCCTTTTATTTACTAACAATTTCTCCGATTCTTCGATTCTGTTAGTAGCGGGCTTCTCTCAGCGCCTGGATTTTCCATTATTTTACTAACAATTCCCCCGATTTCTCGATTTTATTAGTAGTGAGCTTTTCTCGGCTCCTGGATTTCCCTTTGATTTACTAACAATTTCTCCGATTTCTCGATTTTATTAGTAGTGAGCTTTTCTCGGCTCCTGGATTTCCCTTTGATTTACTAACAATTTCTCCGATCCTTCGATTCTGTTAGTACAGGGGGCTTCTCTAAGCTAACCACTTGCCTGCTTTCACTTGCCTGGTTAGCTCTTCTCTTCAATCACCACGCCCTTTTTACTTCAAAAAGCTAACCACCTGCCTGTTTTCGCATTCCTGGTTAGCTTTTCTCTTCAATTCCCACGCTCTTTTCACTTCAAAAAGCTAACCACTTGCCTGTTTTCACTTGCTTGGTTAGCTTTTTTATTCAATTCCCACGCTCTTTTCACTTCAAAAAGCTAACCACTTGCCTGTTTTCACTTGCTTGGTTAGCCTTTTCCTTCAATTCCCTCGCTCTTTTCACTTCAAAAAGCTAACCGCTTGCCTGTTTTCGCATTCCTGGTTAGCTTTTCTCTTCAATTCCCACGCTCTTTTCTCTTCAAAAAGCTAACCACTTGCCTGCTTTCACTTGCCTGGTTAGCTTTATTGAATTTCCAGCCCTGCAATATAGAATCAGAGACTCAGATTCCAAAATAATCATCAATTCAATCTCTACAGGTGCATGAGATCAACTTCCAGCATAATTATCAGAATAATTATCAGATCAATTATCAGATTAATCATCAACTCAAATCTCTACAAGAGCATGAGATCAGCTTCCAGCATAATTTCCAGCATAATTATCAGATTGATCATCAACTCAATCTCTACAAGAGCATGAGATCAGCTTCCAGCATAATTTCCAGCATAACTTCCAGCATAATCATCAACCCAATTCCTACAGGAACACGGGCTCGGCTTTCCCATCATTCTTTGATCAGCGAACCGATCCTCCGAATTCCTTCTGTGATTGTTGCTTCGTCGCAATTGGTGTAATTCAGCCTCATGGTACTCGCTGCACGTCCATCGATGTAGAAAGGATTGCCCGGAACAAATACGACCTGCTTCTCCTTTGCCTTTGCAAAAAGTTCCATCGCCGTTATGTTTTCCGGGAGCGTTGCCCAAATAAACATTCCGCCTTCAGGTCTTGTAAAGGAAACGCATTCCGGAAAATACTCTTCCATTGCCTTGATCATTGCGCTGCTCTGGCTTCTGTAAAGCTGCTTTATCTTTCCTATATGCTCCGCGAGATCGTTATGCGTCAGGTAATCCCATAAAATGTACTGCGAAAAAACATTCGAATGCAGATCAGCTGCCTCCTTTGCTGTATTTATCCTTAGTCTGAGCTCCGGATTACGGATAATCATATATCCTATTCTCATTCCCGGAGTAACTGTTTTGGAAAATGTACCCAGCAATATACTTCCGTCAAACTCATTCTTGCTTATATATCCGTAAGGATTTCCTTCAAACTTCAGGTCACCGTACGGATCATCCTCAACAAGTATACATTCGTACTTTCTTGTAAGGTCGTGCAGAGCTTCCCTCTTTTCTTTTGAATATGTAAGTCCGCTCGGATTCTGGAAGTTCGGAACCGTGTAGATAAACTTAACATTACCTTCCTTCAGCTTCTCTTCCAGCCTATCCATATCCATTCCGTCATACTCAAGTGGGATTGCCTTAAAGGCAGGCCTGTACTGGCTAAATGCCTGAATAGCTCCAAGATAGGCAGGCTCCTCAAGTATTACCGTATCACCCGGATTTATTAAAACCTTTCCAATCATGTCGAGGGCCTGCTGAGATCCGGTTGTTACTATGATTTCATCTGCATCTACATCCATTCTCTGTGTTTTATTCAGATGTTCAGCTATATATTCTCTTAATTCCCGCAGGCCCGCGGTAACCGAATATTGGAAAACCTTGCTTCCGTATTCATCTATCACTCTTTGAGTTGATTCTGCCAGCTTCTCCTTCGGAAATGAAATCGGATTCGGAAGCCCTCCTGCAAAGGAAATGATATTACTGTCCTGCGTAGTCTTCAGTATCGCTCTGATAAATGATGACGGAGTCGATAGACTTAATTCGGATATCTTATCTTCAAACATATTCTTTCCTCCTCAATCTTTTCGACTAATCTATCATTGCAATCCGATGAATACAATATTAAAATTGTCTTCAAGACAATATTATCATCATTACAGTTGAGCCGAATCAGATATCGTAAAGTAATCTTTACCAAAAAAGAAAGCATAACGGAAGGTAGTCTTTTCACAAAAATATACTTCCACCGGAAAGAAATTATCACACCGGAAAACATATTTCAGACCAAACTATTACAAAATCAATTTCAAGCCAAACTTTAAATAACTATTATTTCGGAGGTTCCTATGCCTGTTAATTCATTTGAAAACTATCCTATGAGCTGGAAGCCGGTTATCGATAGAAACAGTGATACACCACTTTATATTTCTCTTGCAGATACTCTTAAAAACGATATACTCGAGGGACGCCTTACGCCCGGAACCAAGCTTCCTCCTCAAAGAGAGCTTGCTGATTATCTGGATATTCACCTCAGTACGATTACACGGGCTTTCAAGCTTTGCGAGCAGCGCGGGCTCTTATGCAGCGTGGTCGGAAGGGGAACCTTTGTCTCATCCGATGCCGCAGCTCAGGGAATGCTTACGATACATGAGGCTACAGATAAAATAATCGAAATGGGTGCTATACTCCCAAATCCGGATATTGAGCAGATTGTCACCGATTATCTGAAAGAAATAATACAGGAACCGGATTTCTATAAGCTTATGCAGTATGCTCCGATAAGCTACGATAAACTTCAGATCAAAGCAGCCATAAGATGGTTTAATTACTATGGCCTTTCAACAGGAAAAGATAACATCCTTTTCTCATCCGGAAGTCAGAATGCGATTTTTGCTATACTTGCAGCGTTGTTTCATCCGGGCGATAAGATTGCAACTACAAGTGTTACTTATCCGGGGCTAAAAGTAGCCGCAAATTCACTTGGAATACAGGTTATCCCTCTGCCCGTTTCAGACGGAAAGATTACGGCCGAGTCACTCGAATATGTTGTAAAAAATCATGATGTACGGGGATTCTATATGATTCCTGATTTTAATAATCCTTCAGGTGAGCTCATGAACAAGGATACCAGACAGGAGATTGCCGATTATATCAAACAAAAAAAGCTGCCTCTTATAGAAGACAGCATTTATTCTCTTTTTATCCGCAACCCTCTGCCACCGATTTCTTCTTTTACGCCGGACTATGGAATAATGATAGGCAGCACCTCTAAGATTCTTTCACCGGGACTCAGGCTTGCTCTCATACATGTTCCCGATAGATTTTACAAGGCGGTATCGGATACACTTTATTCGATAATAATCACACCGCCTGCACTTATGATGCAGCTTTTTACAAGAACGGTAAATCTTGGGAAATTCGATAAGATACGCGAGCTTCGTATTGCTGAAGTCATAGAACGAAATAAGCTCTTTAACGAAATATGTCCTGACATTCGTACATCCGGTGACTCTAACTGTCCGCTGAGATGGGCATATATTCCGGAAGAAACAGGCATCATTCCTTCCGAAGCCGAAAAGCAGCTTCGAGAAAGAGGTCTTCAGGTTTTCTCTGCTGAAAGATTTGTTGTCGGAAACAGCGATATTCCAAAAGCAATCCGTATATCTCTGATTTCAGAACACTCAATTGAATCATATAAGAAAGGGCTTGAAATAATCCGCGATTACTTCAGCCCTCGGTGTTAAAATCCATTATCTTCAGAATCAGCACTTGTATTACTACCGATATCAGTGGCATCAGCTTAAGCACTTACATTACTCAGCATTTCATCCCTTACCAACATAAGTGTATATCCCAGCAAATTCTGCCCTCTCCATTTGTCCGGATTAAATCTGTTTTCATCCTTCATCGATATGCCTATACCCCATATCTGATCCTGAACGGCACACTCAGCCAAAACAGCATCACCTGTGTCTATAAGTAATTTCTTCAAAGAATCATTCTGCTTGAATTTTTCAAGTAATCCCTTATAAATGATCACCTGTCTCATTCCGTTCCACACAGAATCATTATAGCCGGATACTTTTCGGCCCAATGCCTTAATCATTTCGACATCCGTAGTGTTCATTATTTGCGAGGCAACTTCCTTATCATTAAATAAAACTGCCTTGCTATACATCATGTATTGTTCCATCGAAGAAAACTTCATACCGTCAATAACAAAATCCGACAAATACCAATTACTGAGGAATCCGTATTCTTCTTCAGGATTATGAAAACCGATTATTTTTTTCATTATAAATCACCCCCGTTATTTCAATCATTTATAATTTACTGCTCAACAAGTGAACACGCGATTTGATCAGTGATAAGCTCTTAAACCATCAGTGATTTGATCAATGATAAAATCCTAAACCGTCAACGATTTTATCATTGATAAGATCTTAAACCGTCAGCCATTTATCATAGATAAAATCCTAAACCGTCAGCTATTTATCATAGATAAAATCCTAAACCGTCAGCTATTTATCATTCATTTTGAGTTTCCTGATAATTCGAGTCCGTGATCAATCCCTGCCCCACGCGGATATCTTCTCACACATAAGCACCGGACGATACGACTTTTTTGCCTTTCTCAGACCTTCCAAGCCCATATCCTCTTCTCTGTTGATGTACTTGTATCTACCCTTAAGCTTCCGGGCGAATTCCCGGTTAACAACAGCATACGCTTCTCTTATCTTCCTGTCTGCCTTTTCAAAATGTACCACAAAACAGTCATCTGTCAGCCTCTCCCCGATTGCAAAGGCTACTGTTCTGAACCCCGAAGCAGAAGACGTGTCCGGTATTCTTATTGCACATCCTTCAAGCCCCAGCTCCTTCATATGATCCAGTGCGAAGAAGATTGTTTTCTTCTCATACTGAAGTTCATCCGACTCAACACCGGTTGTATCACGCCTATCATCAATTGCATCACGCTTATCATCGATTGCATCGGATCTATCACCATTCATTTCACCTTCACCACTAAGCTCATAATCGGTCCACTCTTCTTCGACATTCTTGCATGATTCGATATTCTCTTCAGTTATATCCTCGACCTTATAATCAGGATAATCCTCTTCAAATCTGTAAATGTGATTTCTCTTCCCATGATAATGCCTGCCAGAAAGCTCTGCCAGATCTTCCGTATTATAGATATAATCCCTGTAATCCTCATTATCGCTGAACTCAAAATAATCAGGATAGAGTTCCTCCAACCGCTTACTCTGTTCAGAACTAAGCAGTAAGAACCGTGGTCGCTCTTCATGTTCTTCAAAGAAATGCATCAACTCTTCAACAACTGTGCTTTCTTCTCGTCGAAGCTCATCATTACTCAGCTTCTTTTCACCCACATACATTGGGAAAGAAAATGCCTTATACTCCGTCATCCATATAACAAAGAAATCACGGATAACCGTATATGTATAGCCGTAGTAATCGCTCCACAAAATAAGAGTACCGGTGCTGAAATCGCAACACCGATACTCGTTACATTTCAGGATTCTACGGAGTTCTTCTGTATTTTCTATAGAAGGTTTGATAAATTCCATAAATCACCTGTTATATTCTTTTATTCCGGACTATGAAGAAGCGTTTCTACATCATTGTTTCTTCCGTATTCATAAAGCGCATTCTTAAGATACATCTTTACATTATCCGGTCCGTTGATAACAATAATAGTGAGGAAGTTATCTACATATCCGCACCATTTTCTGTATATCTCCTGAAAATCCTTCTCTGACGGCTCCTTTGTAGCATTAGAGTGGTCGAATCCGACACCCTCTTCTGCCATAAGAATATCCTTCATCCTCATAGACTTGAACTGAACGCCGTAAGCGATCAACTGAATCTCCTCGGTTCTTACAAATGCGCAGTCATACATTTCCGTAACAAGAGGAATTACCGCCTGACTCGGCTTACTGAAATAGTGGCAGTAATAATACATATCCTCTTTACGCTTCAGCCCATCTATATCCTGACTGTTATACCAGAAATATTCGCCGGTCGGAATCTCATTATCGTCGCTTTCAAACTTATCTTCGAAGACCTGATCTCTCTTCTTAACCTTCTTCTTTTTCTTCTTAGGAACCGGATTCTCTGTAAGGAACGACTCCATATCCTGAATTCCGGATATTCCGGCCTCATCGCTCTTAGTATCAACTCTGTCAACCGAATTGACTGTATTGATATTAACTGCATTTACCGGATTAACAGTAATCTTATCCTCAGACTGGGAAACAACCTTGTCATGCTCTGCAAGAGAAGCTTCTGTAGCAGACTCGATAGCTTCGTCAGAAAGAACAAATCCTTCCACTTTGTTTACCGGAATACCGTCAGGAATATCCGAAACAACTGTTCCTTCCGGAACAAATGCACTGTCCATCTTAGCATTATAATCAGCGCTCTCAGCATCAATGGCTGCCTTCTTGCTGTCACTCTGCTCTCTCTCAGCTCTGAGTGCTTCCTTTATAGCCTTGGTATCAATCTCATTAGTCTTGGCATCAGCCTGGCTGAGCTCCGATCCCACAGCCTTATTGATCTCAGCTTCCATAGCTGCATTACTTGCGGCAACTTCACTGCTCATAGCGTCATCAGCCTTAACTGAATCAGTATTTCTGCCCGCAGCCGATGCGTTAAAACCTGCTCTGAAGCTGTCTATCTTTGAAGCATCCTCATCATCTTCATCTTCTTCGTCCTCATATTCTTCATCTTCATACTCCTCTTCATCCTCTTCTTCGTCGGATGTATCGGAATCATTTGCTGATGAGGAATAACCTGCCTGAGATGCCTTGAGTGACTCTGCAACGTACTGATTTACCGCCGCTGCAACCTTTCCGGGAGAATTTTCGTCTTCTTCATCCTCCTCTTCTTCCTCATACGAATCATCAGGTTCATATTTCTTTTTAGCTTTTTCAGCCTTTTTACTTGACTTTATCTCGTCCTCATCATCATTGGAAGATTTGAGAACATGAACTGTCACAACTATAAGTATTATAAGAAAAATCACAAGAATTGCAGCAAAGACAAGTATCATTACTGTCGAGCTATCCAATTCCTTGAAGAAATCTTTTACTTTATCTAACATAACGGTACCTTCCCAAACAAATACATTATAAATTTGCACGCACTTACAAGTATAACGCACAGACCGTCAAATTTCAATTATGACATTTTTAAAGTGAAATGTGATTTGAGTTATGATATACTGTCGCATAGCTACCGATTTTCGGTAAAATTTGCAGGCTCATACATTTATAAAAAGCCTGAAATATATGAAACGAGGAAAACAATTATGGCTAAGATCAGAACAAGATTTGCTCCCAGTCCTACGGGAAGAATGCATGTAGGAAATCTCAGAACAGCGCTCTATGCTTACCTTATCGCTAAGCATGAAGGCGGCGATTTCATTCTCAGAATTGAGGATACCGATCAGGAACGTGAGGTTGAAGGAGCAGTTGACATAATCTATAGAACTCTCAAGAAAACAGGTCTTATCTGGGATGAAGGTCCTGATAAGGACGGCGGCGTAGGCCCATACATCCAGTCTGAAAGAATGGCAAAGGGAATCTATCTCGAGTATGCCAAGAAGCTTATCGATAAGGGTGAGGCATACTACTGCTTCTGCGATGAGGAAAGACTTCAGACACTTCATACCGAGGTTAAGGGTGAAGACGGAAGTGAGAAAACAATCTTCCACTATGATAAGCACTGCCTCCATCTTTCCAAGGAAGAGATTGAGAAGAACCTTGCAGAGGGAAAACCTTATGTAATAAGACAGAACAACCCTACTGAAGGAACAACAAGCTTTGAGGATGAGCTCTACGGAACCATCACAGTTCCGAATATCGAACTTGATGATATGATTCTTATCAAGTCAGACGGCTTCCCAACATATAATTTTGCAAATGTAGTCGATGACCACCTCATGGGTATCACCCATGTTGTAAGAGGAAATGAGTACCTCTCATCTGCACCTAAGTACAACAGACTTTATGAAGCATTCGGATGGGAAGTACCTGTATATATCCACTGCCCGCTCATTACAGATGAGACACACGCAAAGCTTTCAAAGCGTTCGGGACATTCTTCATTTGAAGATCTTCTCGAGCAGGGATTCCTCACAGAGACTGTAGTAAACTTTGTATCACTCCTCGGCTGGGCTCCTGAAGGAAACGAAGAGATCTTCTCACTGGAGGAACTGGTTAAGCTCTTTGATTATCACCACATTTCAAAGTCACCTGCAGTTCTTGATATGACAAAGATGAAATGGATGAACAGCGAGTATATCAAGAAGCTTGACCCGGATACATTCTACGAGATGGCACTTCCTGTAATGAAAGAAACTATTCATAGAGACATCGATCTGAGGAAGGTTGCTTCAATGGTTCAGACAAGAATCGAAATCCTGCCTGACATCAAGGATCAGATAGATTTCTTCGAAGCAGTTCCTGAATATGATATAGAAATGTATACTCACAAGAAGATGAAGACCAATCCGGAAAATTCACTTCAGCTTCTGAAGGAGGTACGTCCTGTACTTGCCGAAGCAACAGCATTCGATAACGATTCTCTCTTCGAACTTCTGAAGAATTTCGGAACAGAGAAGGAATATAAGACAGGTTTCATCATGTGGCCGCTCAGAACAGCAATGTCCGGAAAAGCTGCTACACCGGGCGGCGCAACAGAGCTTATGGCACTCCTTGGAAAGGAAGAATCTCTCGCAAGAATCGACGCAGCAATCGAGAAGCTTTCATAATACTATAATAAATCGCCGTGAAGCATACAGCTTCACGGCGATTCTTTTCTCATGTTTTGAACTCTAACACTAAACAAACGTCATACAGTTTCAAAATATAATTCATCTAATGAAAACTTACTTGGATTAACTCCATCATTTGAAACTGTCCAATCAATTTCAGGTATGCATTTTTTTAAGTCATCTATATCAACATACCATTCCTTAACATCGTAACCTTTTACATTTACACAATTACAGCAACTTAAAGCTTCCAAATATATGTTGCTCAATTCCCCTCTTATAAAGCATATACCAATTCTGCAGTTTAGCATAATTGATAAATCTTGATTACATACAAATGCCCATTCTTCACCAGCTTCTTCATCCCAATTAATTGTATTATTGCTGTTTAAAGCTTTAAGTTGATATAATAATTTTTTAAAATCATCATTATTATAAATTGTTTTATTCTTGGCAATAATCAATTCCTTTAACAAATCTCTCATAGTTTTTTACTCCTTTAAAAACCGGAAAAAGCAGATAAAATATTAAGATATCATTTTTATGTTTATAGTATATTAACCGGCTATAATATCATTTCATCAAAGGGTCTTTATAATCACGTCTGATTTAAGTTCTATCGCTTTCTCTATAGCATGATATATTATTGTAATTAAATCTTCTCCATCACTCGTAACATAATAATTCGATAAATCTGTTATTTCTGAACTAATATTATCCCCCCACGGCATAGGCTTTGATAAATCATCAATATCCCATATTGCTTTGTTAGCTGGTAACTTTTTAAGTTCATTTGTTATTTTATTTAATTCATTCTTTGCTTTTGTTAGGTTTTCTGCTTTCAAAGTCCCACTATATAACTCGTTCATCAAACAAGGATATTCCGTCCCCCATTTTCCGTTTTCCAAATTATATGCAATCGTAGAAAAAAATGAGTGCAAAAAATCTCCCATTCCAATGTGATACCAATAATACTTTACTGTTAATCCAACCGCCATCTTATACTCCTATCATTCAAATAAACTCAAAATCATAAATACCTATACTCTCCTATTTTGAAATAAACCGTTATTTCATTATTTGTTCTTTTCATAATACCATTATATAACGCATCTGAATCTTTTTTTAGTATAAAACTTAAAAAGCGGTAAACGACTCACTGTCATCTACCGCTTAAACCATTTATTCACCCGTTATCTCATCATTCGTGAAGTTATCATCATCGCTGACCTTCTTGAGTTTTCTCTTCTCACGTTTCTTCTTCAGCTTATCGAATGCAACTACTCTGTTTTCTTCTGTTGTTTCCGATATATCTGTGTCAATCGAACCATCGGTCACTGATTCAGTCGCATCAGCTTCCGCATCAGATACATTAGTATCTGCAAGTCCCGCTTTCTCCAGCTTTCTTCTTTCCTTCTCCTGCTTTTTTCTCTCTTTTGCTTCCTTCTTCTTTCTGTCGATTTCGGCATCCTCATCCTTATATTTTACAAGGTACAGATATTCGTTGATCTGCGCACCGATAAATATCATACTTGATACAACATAGAGCCACATCATCATCAAAATGACCATTGTAAGAGAGCCGTACATATACGAACTGAACAGAAACTGATCGATATATATAGATATGATCTTTGTTACAAGTACCCATGCGCCTGCTGTAAAAAGGGCACCCGGAATCTGCCTTACAAATTTCAGACGTCTTGTCGGAACGATAGTATACAGCAGCCAGAAAAAGATGAAAAGCACTATAAAGGTAGCCCCTGTTCTGAGACCATATAAGAACATTGCCAGATTATCGAATTTAGGGAATTTATTTATAACGAAAAGAACTATCTGTGTACCGAACATGTTAAGCGGTATCATAATAACGAGCATTACAAGGAAGAGCGCCGTATAAACAGAACTGATTCCTCTTATTATCAGATAGTTTTTCTGCTCTCTCGAGCGATAGACTTCATTGAGTCCGTTACGGATTGCCATAAGTCCCTTAGCCGAGGACCATAGCGCTATGATAGCGGATACAACCGTCATGGTATAAGTTCCGCCCGCATATATATCATCTACGATAGAAATAACGTAATCTTCAAATCTTCCGGGGATAACATTGCAGATAAGATTTATCAACTGATCCTGAGTAACCGGAAGAAACTTCGATATAGACATAAGAAGGCTGACCAATGGAAAAAAAGACAGAAATATAAAGAAAGCGGTCTGTGCAGCAAAAGCACCTATATGCTCATCAGCCGTTCCCTTGATAAAATCTCTAAGTCTTCTGAATTTCTCTTTAAATGTCATACGAAACGGGTCACCCCTTTCTTCGTGTCATTTTCATACAGAATTCTTATCAGTCTCATTCTTCCTGTCTTTATCTGTTTTAGTTCCTGCATCACATGATACCGAATCTGCTTCTTTATCTGCATCACCTGTTGCGGAAGTGTATCGCCTGTCACGGAAGTGCATCATCTGTTACGGAAGTGTATCGCCTGTTTCAGAATCTTCCTCCATTGAATTCTCATCTTCCTCACCGGATTCTTTATCAGCATCAGTCTCTTCGCCATTCTCGGCATCTGTCGCAGATGCTTTATCTACATCAGACTCTAACACCTGAGAGTATATATTGTCAAATTTAACGTCCTTGTAATAATGCAGCAGTATATATCTGTAATCATATCCTGCTTTCGCAAGGGTATCCGCACCATACTGTGAAAGACCGCATCCATGACCGAATCCGCCGCCGTGTATCGTGAATCCCTTATCAGTCTTCTCAACATAATAAATCGGGCTCGGAAGCATATTCCAGCCTTCCTGCTTTGAACCACCGGCAGTCACTATTGAAACCTTCTCCGGTGTGATAAGTCCGACCACATTTGTATAACCCTTAACTTTAATAGTTGCTTCGCTTCCCGTTATCAGGATTTCCTGAACAACACCTCCGCGGCTTCTTGAGATAACCTCAACATCCTGAACTTCACCTATGCTCTTCAGATTCTCATCATATTCAAAGCTGTCCGGTCCCGTCATAACCTGAATCCAGTCAGTGGATCTTGACAATCTTTCCGGAAGATTTCTGCTTATTGTTTCAGTCATTTCCTTATCTGTAAAATCAATATTCCATCTAAAGAAAGGCATATCCTTCTCAATCATATCAGAGTTATCGGCTTTCATAAAATCAATGAAATCCTCTTCATCAGACAGATTTGCTTTCGGTTTTTCAACCGTCTCAATATTGTCAGTAAGATAAGGCTCCGATTCTTCTTCCCACACCTCTGCATTATTGCATGTAACTCCTGCAGAGGTTGAGAAATAATATGCAACTATAGCATATCCGTCATATGTCATAACAGTTCCATATGTCTCATCTACTGCAGCAATACTGATCTCTGTTTCAGGATAATTATTATATGCCTGACACATTATGGTATCATCAACATTTGCACCATACGCAGCAAATGTTCCGTCTTCAATATGATTAAATGCATAGCCTCTCGCACATACGGCAAGTGCCTTCTGCGCCTCAATATCGAAGGAATTCGGAAGCTCACTCGATACAACACTGTACAGATAATCCTCTATCGAAAGGCCGTTAACAACGTAAAATCCAGCCTTCTCCCTGGTAATCTCTATATATCCTCTGTAAGAAGGTGATCCATATCCTCTTTCAAGACTGGAAATGTGAATCTTCCCATCCTGATTGTCCGGCCATAAAGTAATTACCGTTCCGACAGGATAATCCTCCTTCTTAAATGTAACATCCATCCCCGGATCCAGCACCGCAGGAACCTTCTCATCATCCTCTCCGATTCTCATGAGTATTGTCTCATCGGGAGATACCGTTACCGAATCCATCACATAGTCTTCATAGCCATGTTCATTAAGCAGAACTCTTATCTCCTCATTTGCGATTTCCGGATCCTCAATGATTATTCCCTGAACCTTATTATCCGAAGAAAGAACAAGTCTTACTTCTTTATAACCCACGATCCTGTTCACCGAATTAAGGCGTACCGGCTTTTCACCCGAGATATCATAAACCTGCATATTTTCATCAAGACTGAGCCATGCTTTTCCTTTAAGCCTTATCCTGCTGTCATTAATTGCAAGAACTCTTCCCCTTATCGATGTGGGATTTGACACCTGACCGGTAACACCTTCGTTGGTAAATACAATATCCGAGAACCTTCCCGCCTCAAGCTTGGTCCCATCCTTTATCTTCATTTTCTTCTCTATGTCGCCTGATAAAAATGTACAGCCGCTCTCATCAACTTCATAAACCCAGACATTTCTGAGTGTAAAACTACCGTCAGACATTCCGTTGATCTTAAATATCTCTTCGTTCTTAACATATACATCAACTATCCGCCCGTTGAACGCATCATCGACACGTTTCAAAGAGCAGATATAATCCGTATATCCGTCATTTATTATCAGTTTATTTTCTTCTTCTCTAATGGAATCAATATAGACAGACATTCTTTCGATACCTTCGATTTCACCGGTCTCAAGAATGTTCTGATAGATAAGATCAAACTCTTCTCTGCTTACTGTTGAGAGGTCGTCTCTTCCGCTGAGTATGTCACTATAAACCTGTTTGGGAAGTCCAAGAGTCTTTGCCAGATTCCTGATATACATTACATTTACCTTATCGCTCATGTAAAGCGGATCAACAAGTCTGTCAAGTTTCTCCTCAACCATACTGTCTATCGCCAGAATACGTACCTCATCATATATATCATTGTAGGTAAGATCACCCTTTTCAATAGACATTATCTCGGCTGAAATGTCTCTGGCCTGCTCGCGATTAGCGTTTTTTATATATAAATACACAAAAAGAGTCCCTGATAATAATATCAGGGATATTGCTGCTATCCAGCCTGCAGCGCGGCCTTTATGCTCTTTTGAAAACTTACTAATTGCCACTGTTCTTCTTCTTGACTATCCAGGATGCCGGCTCCTGCCCTTTGAGTCCCAGCCAAGGCCAGGTGGTGATCCTGCATGTATACTTCTGAAGTCCGTTCTGAGACGGCCGGTCATCCATATACAGATTTAGGTTCCCGTATTAAAAGTGTAGGTTCAAAAATATACAGGAGTTATCGTGCATCCCAGATATAAGTTTATTTTCTTCTCAAAAAAGATCTGATTTTTATGGCTTAACTATAGCATTTTGTCGGTCATTTGTAAAGCACTATATATGACCGCATCCATGTCGTAATACTTGTATTCTCCGAGTCTTCCGCCAAAAACAACCTTCTCTTCAGCGTCGGCAAGCTTCTTATATTCTGCGTATAAAGCACCGTTCTTTTCGTCATTAACAGGATAGTAAGGTTCGTCACCCTTCTTCCATTCTGAGCTGTATTCTCTTGAAATGACAGTCTTCGGAAGGTCGTTTCCTTCCTCATCCTTTCCGAACTCAAACCACTTATGCTCAATGATCCTTGTCCAAGGTGTCTCAGCATCTGTATAGTTTACAGCTGCATTTCCCTGGAATGAAGGTTTATCAAGAATCTCATTCTCAAATCGCACAGAACGGTACTCAAGTGTTCCAAGCTTATAATCGAAATATGCATCGATCGGTCCTGTATAGATAACCTTATCAGCAAGCTTATCCAGTTCTTCTTTGTTCTCCAGATAATCGATACCGAGTCTCACCTCGATACCTTCCAGCATATTCTCTACCATCTTTGTATATCCGCCGATCGGAATACCCTGATAAAGTGCATTGAAGTAATTGTTATCAAATGTAAACCTTACCGGAAGTCTCTTAATGATAAAGCTCGGAAGCTCTGTACATGGTCTTCCCCACTGCTTCTCGGTATAACCCTTTATAAGCTTCTCATAGATATCTGTACCGATGAGCGATATAGCCTGCTCCTCAAGATTCTTCGGCTCAAATTCTTCAACTGAAACTCCTCTTTCCGCAGCAAGTCCCGAAAGTGCTTCTCGCTTCTGCTCCTCGATCTTGGCCTCAGCCTCTTCAGGTGTAACAACGCCCCACATTTTATTGAAGGTATACATGTTAAAAGGCAGCGAATAAAGTTCACCTTTATAATTTGCTACAGGTGAATTTGTAAAACGGTTAAATGTAGCAAAACGATTTACATAGTCCCATACCTGCTTTATGTTTGTATGAAATATATGAGCGCCGTACTTATGTACATTTATACCCTCAACTTTTTCTGTATATACATTTCCTGCAATATTAGGTCTTCTGTCAATTACCAGAACCTTCTTATCCATATCAGCTGCTTCTCTTGCGAATACCGCACCGTAAAGTCCGGCACCTACTATGAGATAATCATATTCTGCCATTTGTATTCTCCTTTATCCTTTGTGTCATAAACACACTATTCTAAATCCTTACGCGGAACTGACTTTCCGCCTCTGACATTTATGTCACATTATAACCTTAAAACCCGCTTTGCACAATACCATCGGCCATTAAAATACCCTTCTGATATTTTTAAAAAATTCTGATGATTTATATAAAAGAATGTTTTATACTGATAATAATCAGCTCGAAAGAGGAGTAAATCATAAATGATCAACATTGTATATACAACAGATGATAACTTTATTCCGCAGATAAATGCGGCAGTTGCATCCGTTCTTGAAAATAACAGGAATAATGATATTCATATATATCTGATGTCCAAAGGAGTTACTGATGCTCACAAGGAATCTCTTACAGACTTCGTCAACTCATATGATCAGTCTATCACGATAATTGAGATTCCCGATATTGCAGCACTTACAGGACGTGAGATCGATACAGGCGGCTGGAATGACATCGTTCTTTCAAGACTCTTCCTAGATAAACTTCTTCCCGCAGATGTTGAGAAGATACTTTATCTTGACGGAGATACGATCGTCAGACAGGATCTGAGTCCTCTCTATAACATGGATATCCGTAATTCCGTTCTGGCAGCCGCTATAGAACCTGTAGTTCCGAAACACCGCAAGAAGGCGATCGGCCTGGACGGACATGCACCGTATTATAATGCAGGCGTCCTACTGATGAACCTCAAACTGTGGAAGGAACGTGATACCGGAAAACGTATTATGGATTTCTTTGCAGCACATGATTATAAACTTTTTGCGAATGATCAGGATGCAATAAACGGATGTCTGAAGAATGAAATATTCCCGATATCCTTTACTTACAACTTTTCAAATACTTATTGCTTCTATCCTTACAGCGCCATCATGAGATGGCTGCCTGAAGGAAACAGGATATCAAAGCTACACTATAAGGAGGTTGTTAAAGATCCTGTTATAGTACATTATCTCGGTGAGGAACGACCTTGGAGACATGGAAGCTGCCACAGATTCGGAGCTGACTTCTTCAAGTATTATAAGCTCACACCGATAGGACGAAACAGAAAAACCCGTGGTTCGGTTATGGAATACGGATGGGAGAAATATTTCTTCTGCTTCTACACCTTCAGCTTCTTCATGAAACCTTTCCCGGACCTCAGACTGGCAATAATCAATTCTCTGATCCCTGCTTTTATGAAATATCGTAAGAAGCAGCGTGAGAAGGAGCTTTCAAAAGAATCGGAGTAATAATATGACAACAAAAAGCAATTTCTTCAACAGAATACGAAACATAAAAAGAGCTGAAGAGCTCGGTAGAATAGATGAACGTCTTAAAAACATCAAAAGGGCCGACGAACTCGGCGGAATAGATGCACGCCTTCAGGAAATCAAGGCTGAAGAAGCTTCACGTCCTGCCTTCTCCATAGTTGTCATCACCTATGAGCCTGTGTGGGAAAAGCTTCGCGCAACCCTTGCTTCTATTCTTTCTCAGGACTTCAAGGATTATGAGATCATCATGACCGATGACGGTTCTAAGAATAATCTATATGACAAGGTCGAGAAATATTTCAAGCATTTCGGTTTCACACGTTATAAGTTTATAACCCATGCCGAAAACAGAGGCACCGTAAAGAATCTTATCTCAGGTGTCGGTGCAGCTGAAGGCACATATATCAGAGACTTCGGTCCCGGAGATATGTTCTATTCGCGTGATACACTCGGAAAGGTTTATAAATATATGACCGAGACCGATTGTAAGATGGCCGCAGGACTTCCGATCGGATATACCAAAACCGCCAAGGGAAGAAAGGCTGTAAAGTTCGATCATCCTTTCGATATAGATGCATACCTGAAGAACAACGAGGAACGTATACTCGAAAATCTTATTCTTTATACTGATATGGTATGCGGAGCAAATCTCGTTTATGAAAAAGAGTTCTTCCTGCACTATCTGAACCGTATTGAAGATCATGTAATCTATGCTGAGGATCTTCTGCAGATCATGGCAGCACTCGAAGGCGAACGTGCATCCATCATGCCTTTCAGAATGATATGGTATGAGGTTGATACAGGAAGCTCAACCAAGAAAATGTCACCTTTCAAGAAACGTCTTGCCGAAGATGTTGAGAATATGTTCGACCTGCTTCTGTCGGAGCATCCGGACAATAAGCTTCTGCAAAAAAGAAAGAAGCTGAGCAAGTTCTACAAAATAGATAACCTCTATATGAGAACCGCTCTCCGCTCCTTTAAAAACCCCGGTCTTTACGGATATATGCTGAGACATTATTCCCAGTCCATAGCCGGAAAGCACAACCCAAAAAAGGGACAGAATTGATATAAGTTATAATTTATCAAACTTAATGCTTATAGAAAAATACCCTCTTTACCGAACTTAAATGTTTGGTAAAGAGGGTTAATTATTCTGTTTCGTAACTATTTCGAAACTGCCCCACCGGAAAAATCATTTATAAGATAACTTATCATCTTTCCCGCAGGATCACTGTATTTACTTTTATAATCCCGGATATACTTTTCTCTTATCGATTTCATCTCATCATTTCCGGAAAGAAGCATCTCGAGATATTTCCTGATATCTTCATACGACGAAGCATTATATGTCAGCTCCGACATTTCTTTAAACTCTTTAGATACAACAATATCATTTGTGCAGTATATCATAGGCTTTCCGCTGAAGAAGAACTGCCACATAACAGATGAAATATCCGAAATCAGAATGTCCACATCCTTAAAGGTATCGTTGATCATCTTATTTGTATCTACGATGACACCTTTCTCTTCGATCTTATTCTTATATTCTTCAACATCCGCTTCGGTCATTCTTCCGGTTGCGATCATATGTTCGTAGGTCAAAGGATGCGGCCTGATTATCACCTTAGTTCCCGGATATTCATCTCCGAGATTTAGGATGTCATCCTTATATTCCATAAAATGGCTTCCGCCTATCTTCGGCTCATAGCTCCATCTCGGTGTCCACATAACAGTCTTTCCGGCGCACTTCTTTTCAGCTTCCGAAGAAATATTCTTTCCTGCATCCGATGTCTCATCCACTGCTGCTATCTCAACCGAATTCTCATTCTCATCCGCTGCTGCTATCTCAACCGAATTCTCATTCTCATCCGCTGCTGCTATCTCAACCGAATTCTCATTCGCTGCTGCTATCTCAACCGGATTCTCATTCTCATCCGCTGCTATCGAATCATAATGAACCGGATATCCGAGATCAACGAAGTGATGCGGCATCCTGCATACCTTCCACATAGATTCATACATAGTCTTGGTATGAAACTCTGAATTGTTGAATGCTATATAGAGATATCTGAAGAACTCCTTACACTCGGTATTGATTCCCTCTCCCTGCCAGAGATCGTAAGTTGCATAAGGGATGTAACAGGTCTTTGCAAAGCCCGAAACCCTCCTGCAGCGAAGACTCTTCGGAAGATAAGGATCGTAAGGCCTCTCATAGAATACATAGTCAAATCTGTATTTCCTTATATCAACAGCTTTCCCACTGTCATCTATTGCATTCAGGAACTTACATTTCCTGCAATTAGACTTATAAAATCTTATATTGTTTTCATTATCACCGAACTTTCTCGTATCGGGATTAAACGGTGGAACTATCACAACACATACATTGAATCTTCCGTCCGAAGTGAGTCTCTCAAAGAAGCCCTTCTGCTTGTCCCAGACCTCAGGCATCTGAACTATATATGCAACTCTGATCTTACGATCATATTCTGTATTTATCCGATTATTCCTATGTTCTCTGATCATAAGTCCGAGCTTCAGAGCTGAGGTTATATCGAGTGCTCTGTTTCTCGGCCTGTCCACAACCTTATGAGCCGCGCTTTTGGCAATCGCTATGGACTTGTCCTTAATTCCTCCGGTGTTCATAATCATCCTTTCAAATGTGTCATCACATTGATAAATCTATATTTTTTCAATTCTACAATTCAAAGCTCTGCAATTTTCTTAATCCGTTCCTCAACCTCAACTGTTTTCACAGTCATCGCCACCGTCAGCGCCGTCACTGTTGTCTTTCTTCATCATAACCTTTACAAGACCGATTATCCTCTTGATATTTATAAGCACACCGATCACACCTACTCCTATGATCGCGTATCTTACTGTATTATTCTTATACGTAAACATTATCAGATAACTGAGCACTGTATAAACAACAAGTATAAGCAGCATAAGCTTCATGTTGTAAAGATCATCGGGAATATTCTTCTCTCTGAGCATCTTCTTGTAATAATAATAATTCATTCCCGTAAATACCACATAACTGATAAGTGTTGTATATGCCGCAACTATATATCCGAATATCGGTATCAGAAGTGCGTTAAGAACCACGTTGAGTATTGCGGCAACCGCAGTTCCGTATACCAGCTTCTTCTTCTCTTCGAAATAGAATTCCACATTTATAAAAAGCTGCGAATAGAAAAGAAGAAGCAGGCTGAGTGCAACCGGCGGAACAACCCATACCGCAGAGCTGTATTCAGGTTTTCCATGACCCAGGAAATATATCAGCTCCGGTGCGATAGCAACTACTCCGAGAAGAAGCACAGCCATGATTATCGAAATGATGCAGGCCATCTTCTGATTATCCCGTCGCTCACCCTTCTTGATCTTCTCATATACCCACGGAACATAAGCATTATTAAGTGAGTTAAGCACTATTGTAAGCAGCATTGCTACCGAATAGGCAAGACCATACTGGGCAGCGTCTCCTCTTCCGCTTATATGATCGATCATAACCTTATCGCTCTGGTTAAAAATACTTTGTGAAAGATAATATGGGATGAGCGGGATATTAAAGGCCAGTGCATATTTCCAATATTCCTTGTTAAACGCAGCCTTTCCGCGTATAAGTGCAAACAAAAGAATAACCACACCTATCACAATATAAACCGCTGCCGTACCTAAAACCAGTGCCTGTCCCTTCCTGTCCGAGTTCTTTACCAAAATGTAAGAAAGAACAGGAACCGCCACTCCTATTAAAACCGTGACCAGCGACACCGCTATATATTTATATTCAAATCTCTTCTTTCCGGTCCAGCAGGCAAGCGAATTCTTTGCGATTATCGCAGCAACCATTAAAACAATAAGATGAGTCGGAAGCTTGAAAAGCAGGTTAAATGTATTCCTGAACGGCAGATATATTGCCAGAAATGCCGCAGACATTGCGATACATATCATATTTACGGCTGATATATATTCATCTCTTTTATCGCTGTATTTCAACATCGCGGTATTGAAGGATCCGTACGCAAGATAAAGCGAAAGGAATATCGTAAGCATTGCTTCCCAGCTGTTAAAGGTTGTCTGGGTTCCATATTCAGCATCAGACATCATGCCCGTAAAAATCGAAATTGTAAAAAAGCCTATACCGTTCTGCAGAACACTGCAGACGGTATACGCCATTGATGATTTTACCTCTTTAGGCATTGATTGTATTTTTGCTTTAAGTTTACCCATTATTGTTCCTTGATATCAACATACCACTGATAAGACGGATTGTTCTTAAGATCATCTTCAAGTTTTACACCGAAGCGTTCCAGATCTGACACAGTGCAGCGTGTATAGCTGCACTTATCATAGAACTTGATTGCTCTTTGATTCTCTTTATTCACATACCAGTAAATAATTCCAAGTCCCATCTCGCGATGTCCCAGAGTAAGAATATCACTCATTCCGACAGCCGATGCTCCTGTTCCCATTGCGAAACTTCTGATCGTGATCGCGAACTCTGCTGTGCCTGATTCTGTATCTATATTCTTCAGACTTACTGTACCCAGATACTCATCTGATATATCCACTATTGCAAGATGTGCACAGCCTCTCTTCTTCAGTTCCTCTACAAGTCCGTCTTTATCAACGTCTGAAGGAAGCTTATTTTGTTCGATAAAGCTATTGCAGTCTTCAATCGTCATTTCCGAGAAATTTCTGTTCATCATTTTCACAACCGAACTGTCAAGCATCCATTCAAGCATGAGCGGTGCATCTTCCGATTTCAAACCTCTGATCATTTTAACCCCCAAATATAAATCATATATAAAGCATATGTAATTCCATCGCTGCACAAAGATATTATGAATATCTAAGATATTTAATTATTTAAATTCATTTATGCAGCTGATGACATAATCCACTTCATCCTCTGTCATTCCATAATACATCGGAAGACTGAGCTCAGTACATGATATTTCTTCTGCGCGCGGAAGCTGTCCCTCCTTTATACCGAGGTCCCTGTAAGCCTCCTGAAGGTGCATAGGTATCGGATAATGCTTGTTTGTTCCGATTCCCTTATCCTTCAGATATTTCTCCAGTTCATTTCTTCTCGCTGTCCTCACTGCATAGATATGGAATACATGAGTTCTGTTATCCGATATAGTCGGAAGTATGATCTCACTGTTTGTTATCCCTTCTGAATATCTTGCAGCCGTATGCTGTCTGTTCTCGTTCCATTTATCAAGATATCTCAGCTTTACTCTGAGAAATGCAGCCTGCATCTCGTCCAGCCTTGAATTATTTCCCTTATAAATGTGATGATACTTATAATCCGAACCGTAATTTCCGAGTGCTCTTACCTTATCCGCAAGCTCTTTATCATTTGTAACAACCGCTCCTCCGTCGCCAAGTGCGCCGAGATTCTTACCCGGATAGAAAGAAAAGCCCGCCGCATCACCGATAGCACCTGTTCTTATTCCCTTATAGAGTGCACCATGTGCTTGTGCACTGTCCTCTATCACCTTAAGATCATACTTCTTTGCAATCTTGATTATCTTATCCATCGAAGCCGGCTGTCCATAGAGATGCACTGCAATGATTGCCTTTGTAGCAGGTGTGATCTTTGCCTCAATCCTCTTAGGAGAAATGTTATAAGTCTTCATACTCGGTTCAACAAAAACCGGCTTTGCACCCGTATAGGTTACTGCAAGAGCCGTTGCGATATATGTATTCGAAGGAACGATAACCTCATCGCCTTCTCCTATTCCGTAAGCACGTAAGATAAGATAGAGTGCATCAAGTCCGTTTCCGCAGCCCACGGCATACTTTGCGCCGCAATATTCCGCAAATTCTTTCTCGAAGGCTTCGCATTCCTCTCCCTGGATATACCAGTTTTTTGAAAGAACTCTTTCAAAAGCTTCCTTCAGTTCGGCCTCTATCTCGCCATGCATTTTTTCAAATGATACAAAAGGGATATTCATATCTGTCTGTCCTTTAACTCTTTATTTCTTTCCAATATACTGAAGGAATTTATCATAATCTCTGATATAATCCCTCTCATCATAGAATTCAGACGCAAGTACCATAAGAACGGCATCCGGTGAGAAGTCGTACATTTCTCTCCAGATATCGTTGCTGATATAAAGGCCCTCAAACGGCTTATCCAGAACGACCTCAGCTGTCTCCGTTCCGTCATCCAGATGAATCTTACAGGTTCCGTGGATCGGTATCAGAATCTGCTGAAGACATTTATGAGCATGAAAGCCTCTTCTTACGCCTTCTATCGTATCATACATGTAGTAAACCCTTTTAATCTCAAAGGGGATATCCTTCATTTCTTCAATTGCAACCAGCATTCCACGGTCATCACCGTGTCTCTGGAAGTTATACATTTTTATATCCATTGAGCATATCTCCAAAATGATACTTTATTACTTCCCAAGCATATCCTTATACCATCTGTCTGCCTGCTGAAGCTTGAATTCGAATTCTCTTTTATCTGTCTTCAGCATCGTATCAAGTATAAGTCCCGCAAAGAAGCTTAGAAGTGCCGCGATAACAGCAAATCCGCAAACGATAAGTGTCGGATATCTGTTAACAAGTCCGATATGATAATAGTCGATTGCAACAGGAATAAAGAATCCGATTGCCAGTAGCAGAAGTATCAGTGAAATGATACCGAAAAACTGAAACGGTTTATAATCCCTGTAAAGAGATCCGATCGTACGGAGCACCTTCATTCCGTCTGAAACCGTGTTGAGCTTAGACTCACTTCCTTCAGGTCTGTCACGATATGTAACAATGACATTACTAATATGCATGTTCTTATCTACCGCATGAATAGTCATCTCGGTCTCGATCTCAAATCCCTTTGAAAGAACCGGGAATGTCTTTACGAATTGATAGCTGAAGGCACGGTATCCCGTCATGATATCTCTGATATCCGTCTTAAAGAGACGATTGATTGAATTCCTGACTATCGTATTACCGAAGTTATGGAACGGTCTCTTATTCTCTGTAAAATATGTTGATGACAGTCTGTCTCCGACTACCATATCAACATTCTTCTCGAGGACTTCCTTCACCATCTCCGGTCCGAACTCCGCAGGATAGGTATCGTCTCCGTCGATCATTATATAGCACTTTGCATCTATATCTCTGAACATCGACCTTACAACATTTCCCTTGCCCTGCTGATATTCATATCTGACTATCGCACCTGCACGTCTTGCTATCTCATCAGTCTTATCCGTGGAATTGTTATCATAGACATATATTACCGCCTCGGGAAGAGCCTTCTTCCAGTCGGTAACTACCTTTTCAATTGTTTTGCTTTCGTTATAGCAGGGGATAAGTACTGCAATTTCATCCATAGATTAACTCCTCTATACGTTATCAACCTTGTTGAATTTTTCCGATTGATTATACACTTTATTGATGATTGCCGCAATCGGCTTTGGCCAGAACTTACGGAACATCTCGAAATTTTCCTTTTTTCTGATACCTCCCGAAAGAGCTATCGAGGTTGTTGATTCCTCATGAATCCTATGGTAAGTAAGCTTCTTCGACACATAGATTATATCGCCCTTCATGCCGAATACCTTCTCAAGCATCTCCCAGTCTTCACAGCAGATGAAATGATCCTCGAAGATCGGCTTCGGAAGATTACGTACCGCAAAGGTCACCGAAGGACATATGATCGGATCACCGAGAGAAAGCGTATATCTTCTGAGGATTCTGCTCTTTCTCACAAAACCGAGCCTGAGCGGCATGGTCAGCCACTTCTTAATCCTTATCATAGTCGACTTTTCGACTCTCTCACCGCGTCTGATCTCATAATAATCCGTAAAACCGATAAGCGGTTTTTTTGCTCTCCTCATTCTTCCGACGACCTGCCTCGTATAATCCGGCTCATATTTATCATCCTGATGCGCGATCGTAACAAATCTCGTTTTAGCTTTACTGAGTGCGAAGTTCCAGTCCTGGGTTATTCCCGCTTCGCCCTCGTTTATATACAAAGGAATATCATACTTCTTACAGATATCCGTAAGAAAATCACTCGGTGTATGAGTTGCCATTATGATCTCAGATTTAACTGTCTGGTTCATCAATGACTCAATACACTCCTCGAGATATTCACTTTCCTTATAAGCACATATTGCAAATGTATGTATTCTCATTATACTGTTCCTTCCGCAGGTCTATCGCATCTCGATGACCTTTCCTCTGGTATTAGAGTATATCACATTTCCGAGATTATCAAAAAATACCTTATTACTGTCATATATATCCGTATTCTGGATACAGATATACTTATAATCTCTGAAATCGGTACTCTGCACCTGATTCACATCATTCAGCTGAGCAACCTCATTATCTGTCAGCTTTGCAAACCAGTGAGTATATATAAATCCGCCTACTGCAAGAATTTCTGTCTCTTCCTTATCCGTTTCGATATTGTAGCGGACATACTCCATAAGTGCAATATCATCCGAATTTATATCACCTGAATATTTTACGAATTCCTCATTAAAATAATAAATATCCAGAAAACTCTCTGCGCCCACTCGAAGGAATCTGTCATTCTTCTCGTTGATCTTTGCATCGGCACCCGTAAGTATCATAACAATGAGTATCAGAAGAACAACCTCAAATCCGATAAAGATTTCCTTCGCTTTCTCCCACATTTCCGATGCTGTGATCATAACGAAAGCCCATGCAAGAAATGCAAAAACATTATTGTTCTTCACATAATAATATACCGATACATAGCCCTTCATTGCAAAGAAGAACATTACCGCCGCAAAGATAAGCATTACAACAAATACCGAAGGAAGTACTATATGCGCGCCCTTCAGATCCGCATCTTCACTCTTATCCTTCTGCTTCCTGATCGACATCATGATGCCCGCAATTATAAATGGCATAAGCATTATGAAATTAGAATACATATCATTATAGCATCCGCCATCCATCGCAATACCGCGCGAACCGTCTGCTGTTCCCGATGTTACGGTATCTCCCGAGATAAAAAGCAGATTCGATGCCGTGATAAGAAGTCCGTAAATGCTCGGCACAAGAAATACAAGCAGTCCTGTCTTTACAGTCTTTCCGGAGAAGAGTTTCTTCTCTCTCTTCATCTTCACAGCTATTCCGACGAGCACACCGGTAAAGATTGCCGGAACAAAGAGCATATAACAGAGGAAGAGGCCTGCAAGTCCGAAATTAAGCATAAGATACACATTTATCTTATCAAATTCATCTTCGACAAGCAGAATGGCTGCATATATTATATATGCGATGAGCGATATGCTGAGTCCGAAATACGAGAATCCGAATATCAGTGAATAAAGCGGATAACCCAGCATGTAGATTACAGCTCCGACAACACCGTAAACCTTAAGCCCCTTTGTCTTAAGGAAGCTGCTGATCAAAATATAGAAAAACACTCCGGACATAAAGAAATATCCGATTTCCCATAACAGGAAGGTTCTGAACATATAGAACTCACCTGTGATCGGAAGTCCCGCTTCCATCGGAAGTGCGGATGTGACTATAGAGAAGAACATATTTGTAAGACTTCTATGTTCGAAAACCATAGTCTTTATGATACCGTATGTGGTGGCACTGTCCATCGATGCAAAGCTGATATCATGTCCGAGTGCAAATCTCTTCGAGTATATCACTCCGGCAACCAGAAACATTATGAAAAAAGCCAGAGCATCCGCTTTATCTATATAATATTTCTGTGATCCGTTCTTTATAACATCAATCCAGATAAGCACAGCCAGTGCGGAGTTCCAAATTCCGACAGTCATGATACTTATGGATAAATGTGCAAGATAAAATATCCCGGCTCCAACAGCCTGAACTGCAAAAGATGTCATTACAGACATTGTGATCCAGATCAGTGCACTGAGTTTCTTCCCGCTTTTATGCAGCATAAAAATACCGGATAGAAGCGCTAAATATGAAATTACATAGAAAATACTCTGCGGCATAGATTATCCCCAATATCTTATAAACAGAATTCTTAGAACAAGTACTATCGACAATACATAATAACATGCCTGTACGATCGTATATCTCTTTGTACTCGCGGCTTCATTGCCGCGTCCGAGAGATATGCAGAGCATCGGCAGGAAAGGAATAAAATATCTTCCCTGTACTCCGAGCATATAGTCAATCTGATAGAGGTAAGCCCTGAACTCTGCAACGCCTACATCAAGATTAAATCCGGCCAGGAAGAAGCTCCACGATACCATACTGATAAATATAAAAACAAACATCATTCCCGAAAGGATCACAAGATATATCCTGTTTCCGATCGTAAAATCTTCCTGCAGTTCGATACTCTTCTTCGACTGAAACAGATTCACATAGAAAAGCATCATGAAGAATATAGTAACAAATGTATACGAAACTCCGCTGTCCAGCCAGCCGAAACTGCCGACCATAGTCTGAAGATAAAAATCCTTATAACCAAGAAGAGTATTCTTAAAAAGAAGATATGATCGTCCAGGCTGAAGAACACTCGCATAGAGTATCTTCACATATCTGAAATCTCTGCATAGAATTCCGAGTGTTACCGCGATTGCCGCAAGAATGACAATAAAAAGTATCTTATACTTCTTAATAAACTGTGCCAGATCAAACTTCTTTCCGATCATAAGACTGAATCTGTCAAGCGGTACAATGAAGATTCCGAAAGCAACAAGAATATAGATTTCTTTTGCTACCAGTACCACTCCCGTCATCAGTGCAAAAATAATCATCTCCTTCCAGCCGACCTTCTTCTCTCTTGTCTTGAAGTCAAAGATCATTGCTGTAATAAGAAATGATAATGCATTTACCGTAACATCAGGACTGAACGAACCTGCTTCCTGCATAGCCATAGGCATCAGCATTATAAACATCAGTACTTCTTTCTTGAACGGCATCTTCTTAAGTGCTATGAGACATATCAGGATATAGAAGATAAGCGCCGTAAGTTCACCCAGCTGATGGCATATCAGTATCGGAAGTCTGAGCAGAACTCCCGCAAAGAAGCCAACTGCCTGCGGAATAAATCTCACCGCTGTGATCCCGGGTTTAAAACCATATCCGAAAAGTCCCTCAGAATATGATTTCATTCCGTTATCCATATAAGCATTTCCGTCTACCGGCCTTATATCTCCCGAATTAAAGCTGTCAAGTCCGGAAGGTCTGAAGAATTCATTCAGATCTTCGCCGTACATTTTCTCAGCACCGTATGCCCTGAGCATAAGTTCAAAATGTGTATATTCATCAGGCACCTGAGATACAGGTATGATAAGAGACATCATGAGTCCGAAGACCGAAGCCGCTATGACGAAAAAAATGTATATATTTAATTTAATCTTTTTCTTATTATTATCCATCATCAGCCCCAATATCTAAGCTTGATAAGATTTAATGTATATATCATGGAAATCAGATAGAACGCAATCTGAGCACCTCTATATATCTTCCTGCTGTTATATTCATTCCCTTCAAAAAGCGAAACGAGAAGAATCGGAAGTATAGGGATAAAGTATCTTCCCTGCACTCCCTGTATGAATCCGGTATTCATAAGATATCCCCTATACTGGGACAGATCTGCACTAAGATCATATCCCGAAAGCTTGAATGACCATATCGTCATTGAACACATGATCAGCATAAAGATAAGAATAACAAGAAATATAAGATATATCCTGTTTTTAATATTCAGTACCCTCGCGCGTTCAATATCCTCACCGGATGTCATGATCGAGATATAAAGCATAAATACCATGAAGAAAACTATAAATGTATAAGGCACAAATGTATCCAGCCATCCGAAGCATCCGACCATGGTCTGAAGATAAAAATCCTTGAGCATTCCAAGCGTTACTTTTATCAGCATCATAAACTTGATCGGATGACTCAATGTTGCAAGGAGCACCTTTACAGTCTCGTTTCCTCTGAAAAGATAAAGTCCTGCCGCCGCAGCTGCGACGATCAGTAAAGCCGCTACTATCTTATATTTTCTGACAAAGCTCTGAAGTTCAAACTTCCTGCCGATCGGCAGTCTGAACTTATCAGCAGGAACTATAAGGATTCCCAGACAGAGCGGAATATATATCATCTTGCAGATAAACAGTATAAGTGCAAGGATCATAAGTATTATCAGATTCTTCCAGCCAACCTTCTTATCTCTAACCTTAAAGTCCAGTATCATAGCCGTTATAAGAAAGGCTGAAGTATTTACCATAACATCGGGATTGATCGAGCCTGCCTGTTGAATCGCCATAGGCATCAGCATAACAAACATCAGAACTTCCTTTTTGAAAGGCATTTTCTTCAGTGCTATTGTACATATCAGAATATAATATATCAGAGCCGTAAGCTCTGCCAGCTGATGGCATATAAGCATCGGAAGCCTGAAGAGCAGTCCCAGATGAAATCCCAAAGCTCCGGGAAGGAACTTGATGATACTCGGTGAGATATGCACCTTCAGATCTAAAAGCCCGTATGAATACTTCTTCATGCCGTCACGGAAATATGCCTCTGTATTGAAGTCCGCTCTTTCGGATGCTACGCTTATGAGTCCGGAACTCTTATAGAACTCGTCTCTATCTTCCGGGTATAGCTTATTTGTACCGCAGGCTTCAAGCATAAAACTGAAATGACTGTTCTCGTCCGGAGTCTGTCCCACCGGTACAAGAAATGACATTATAAGTCCCCAGACTGCGGCTGTCACGATAAAGAATATATAGATATTCGGTTTTACATCTCTTCCTCTGATCTTCATATCCATACTTCCGAATTATCGAACATATTACTCACTCTTTTTCTTACGAAATACCAGCAGCTTACTGAATACGTAATTCGCAACGGTTACAACAACCTGAACAAAGAGCTTAACAATCTTATCGTTAAAATGCAGGCATGTTACTCCGACAAACATTATTCCCATATCCATCAGAAGAGTTCCGACTCTTGCTCCGTAAAACCTGACAGCTTCCTTCACTGATTCGCTGCCTTTGGCTTTACTTTCAAAAACATATTTCTTATTGGCAAAGAAAGCAAATGTCACTGCACATATCCATGATATTATATTTACAATCTGAAGCTGGACGGGATTCTCCGGATCAAAGATCGTTAATACCAGTCCATAGTACACTCCGAGACTTACTACTGTCGTAAGTCCTCCGACTATAAGATAATTTATTATTTCCTTATGCTTCAGATATAAATCCTTTAGCTTCTTCATTTGTATGACCTTCCTACAGCTTCAGCGAGAAATCCTGTCTTTCGAGCGAAAGGTTCGGATTATAATACGGATCACCCTTTGAAAGGATATCTCCCCAATTCTGCTGAAGATGTGTTACCTCTCTTCTGAATCTTTCCTTCTTCTCTGCCGTATCCTCAAGTCCTCTGGATTTAGATTCATAATGATGGAATCTTGCCCAAGCGTCATATACTATGAGAAGTCCGAGTCTCCTGATCCTGAGACAGAAATCTATATCATTAAAAGCAACCTTGAAGGTTTCATCAAGACCGTTCAGTTTCTCAAATACATCTCTTCTCACCATAAGGCATGCAGCCGTAACAGCACTGTAATCCGATGTCATCTTTGAACGGTTGAAATAAACCGATCCCGGTTCCTCTGACTGTGCAACAAAACAGTGGCCCGCTATTCCGCCGAATCCCATAACTACACCGGCATGCTGAAGTGTATCGTCATTATAGTAAAGTCTTGCTCCTACCGCTCCCACATCCGATCTCTTACAGAAACCGAGCATATCGGCAATCGCATCCGGATTTATCATCTCGGTATCATTATTAAGCAGCAGGAAGTAATCTCCCCTTGCACTCTTCGCACCGAAATTGTTTATAGCCGAATAATTGAATTCATCCTTCCAGTAAAGAACCTGTACATTTTCCCGTTTCTCCAGTTCCTTATAGAATTCAAAGGTTTCCGGTTCTGTACTGTTATTCTCAACTATAACAAATTCATAATCCTTAAATACCGAATACTTATCTATCGAATCCATACATGTCTTAAGATCCGAGATATGATCCTTGTTCGGAATTATTATCGAAAGGAGCGGTGATGAATCATCAAGAGAGTAATGCACGTCATAATAACCGAGCTCATCGCCCATCTCAACCACAGCTTTCAGTCCTCTTCTTTCAAGATGCGCTTCTATAGCCTTCTTTCCGGCTTCGAAGGCATATAGCTTGGCCTTCGGATCGGACGCTGTAGATGCGGCGATGGTTCTCCAATGATAGAGTGCCTTCGGAATATGATATATTTTATATTTGCCATAGGATGAAGTAAGTTCTTTCTTCTCTTCTTCATCTGAATCCGGTGCGGAATATGCCTTTCCTTCGTTCGATCCCAAGCTTCCCGGTCCTGCCGCACTCTCTTCTTCTGCAGCCTTGTTCCACTCTTCAAGCTTATCGACACATCTCAGATTGAAATCATAATCCTGTGCCCCGTCAAACTCTTTTCGGAGCATTCCGACTTCATCCAGAAGCTTCTTCGAAACAACTACCATATGACAGAAATAGTTGACCGATCTCAGAAAATCTATGTTAAAGTCAGGCTTAAAGTGAGGCATACTGTAAACCTTACCTGCCTCATCTATCTTATCTTCATCTGTATAGATAAAATGAACAGAATCCTCTTTCTCCTCATTTATAAGCTTTACGCATTCATATAAAGCATTCGGTGCAAGCAGATCATCATGATCACAGAATATGACATAATCTCCATTAACTTCCTTCAAAGCCTGGTTCGTATTTTCGGCAAGTCCAAGAGGTCCTCCGTCCTTCGGAGCTATATATCTTATTCTCTCATCTCCGTCAGAAAGCTTTTCAACTATCTTACTGAGCCTTGTTGTATCCCAGCTTCCGTCTGCAAGACACAGTTCCCATTTACTGTAGGTCTGAGCCTTTACGGATTCTACAAGCTCCTTCAGAAGTCCTTCGGGAGTCTCATACATAGGTACTACAATACTGAACTTCGGTTTCATACTGAATAAAGCTTCATCATCCCGCTCTTTCTTCAGCATTTCTTCAGTCGGAATATAATCCAGTCTCCACTTGTTATAATCCATTTCTCTGCTGAACTTTTTTCCCGGAAGCAGCTTACGTGCAGCCTTTCTCATAGTTCCCGCAAACCCTATGGTATTAAGGTTATATTCAACCGTCTGCCACAGCAGTCTTGCACGGTTTCTGATCATTCTCTTTGAAGAATTCTCAACCGCATTTATATTTACTATCTTCTTTTTTCTTTTTGTCTGAATCAGAAGTTTCAGCTTCTCCTCATTTGTATATGCTGTAAGCTTGAAGCCGTACTTCGCTTCTCTGTCACATTCCGGAAGAAATTCCATCGCATCTGTTCTTACATCCCATTCAACCTCTGATGCAAGACGGATTCCGTGATTATCCTCAACCTTGTAGAGACCTATTCTTGTCTCATCTCTCTCTGCCGCCCATCCTGTGATCTTAAGCTCTCCGTTTTCTTTACTTATATCATCGACTACACAGTTAAGCTTGCTCAATCTGTTTCTGATGAAAGACAGCGTGCATGTGAAAACCATGTCCTTTCCAATATCCGCGTCTTCCATATAAACCGACATATGACCTGAGGTTTTCTTCGCACTTCCATGAACTCCGTATGTTTCTCCGTAACCGAGCCACTGCTTTAGATTGGCATTCAGATTGATATAGAAAAATGTCATATATCTGAGTGTTGTTCCCGATCTGAATGCAGCAAAAATAGGCGACAGCTTCTTCGTCATTACCTTCGCCTTGATATGCTCCTTAGTCTTCCCCGATTCAAAGACTATTTCAGCCTCATCGGTATCCATAAAAGCTTCGTTTGTATATCCCTGAAGAACAATAGTGCTATCATCTTCCAGGTGATCTCTGATATTGTCAAAACTGAATCTTCTAACCAATTCCTCATCTCCCTTATGGCCGGTCTGCCATATATATTCTGAATCCTTCGAGATCTCCGATCTCGTGATATCCGAATTTATCCTGTATTGATACGTCCGCTGCCGGAGTAAGGACATCCAGAACGATGAACTCTATTCCTTTTCCTGCCGCAATGGCAAAGATATAATTATAATCCGGATTATCACTTTCTATCTGGGCACTCATACCCGTACGTTCATCTGTTGTATAAACTATATATCCCTGAACATCCCTTCCGTACATCATTTCGATATTTCCGCTGTACTGTCTTGCATAAATGTAAAGCGGTTCAGGAAGGATGGTACTCGGACTGTCATCTAACGAAAGTATCTTATCGAATACATTTACGGCATATTGCGGAACCTTATACGGATTATCGGCAGTATAGAAACCACCGTTCTTATGTATATTTGTTCCGACCAGCATTATAACAACAGTAAGAAGCCCTATCACCGCTATCTTCTGTCTGTCACTCCGGAGCGATCCGACAAGTCTTGTCATCGCAAGTGCGATAATGAGAACCTCCGGGATCATCCAGAAAAGTCTCCAGAAGATAAGTTTGCTGAAAAGGAACTTATAGAGAACCGGATTTATGATTATAAAGATTAAAATGAAAACCGGCCAGATTATATGTCTGTCCTTCTTATAGAGCACAAAAAGACATACGATAGATATGAGCAGCAGAGTCAGATATCCTCTGTCGCCATAAAAATCGCAGAAATAATCATATATGGTTGACATTATATTTTTCAGTGCTTCCATAATAAAATCCTATCGTTAACGGTGAATCTATATATTCCTTTTGTACTGTCCGGTATATCTTGTAAGCTCAATATGTTTTCTGTCCGGTATATCTTGTAAGCTCGTTCTGTTTCCTGTCCGGTATATCTTGTAAGCTCAATATGTTTTCTGTCCGGTATATTTATATGCCATAATTTAGTGTTTAATTCTGTAGATACTTCATGTAGTCCGTCATCTGGCTTATCATAAAGTAAACTCCGGACGGTATGCAGCATATCATTGATAATATGAGTATCCTTATACTTTTCTTTGCAACAGCCGTATAAAGTCCGAAAGATGCAATCATCACTGCCGACATAACTATTCCCATAGCTGACATATGACACATCGACATTGCAGTCATAAGAAGTATTATCCAATAAGACCACTTTTTTCCGTTTTCATAAAGAAGCATGAATACGAAAACTACAAGCGGAACTCCGAAACCTGCAGCAACAGCCTTGCCCTGCCAGAGTCTCGACAAGATAAATGTCTCCGTGGATTGAACCGAATAAAAACCGAAGAGGATGATCAGCTGAACAAAGTACATGAATATCATCCTGTTCTTTCTTGCCTTACCGGGATCCGGATCGGCGAAAAGTCTGCTGCTGAGTCTCCAATATACAGAAAGTATCAGGAGATATAAGATAACATGCATTACGCTGTGTGCACTTGCAGCCGGCGACATTCCCGTTACAAAACCGGTATATGCGAGGAATACTGACCACGATGACACTACATCCTTATAAAAATCCCCATATACAAGACTAAGCGGTGTACCTGATGTCGGATCTGTCTGAAGTATCTTATCTGTCCTCAGAATATCGACCGCATTTACAACATATCTTGTATCATCCGCATCCAGATGATAATATCTGATGATCTTATAGAATACATATGCGGTAAAAACCGTCAGGAGTATAAAGAAAGCTGCTATATATCTGTCCGCAAAATATTTCTTAAACCTTTTTACCGTACCGCTGACTATATATTCCTCTCTGCTCGGCTTTGAAACAACCGAACCGATAAGGAAGAATACTGCCGCCAGGGTAAGCACTGCTACTACCGTCCAGGCTATAAGTCTGAAAGAGCCCTTCATAAGAGTTACAGGTACTCCGAGAATCTGTACTGTAGTCCAGGTAAGAAGATATCCCAGAATAAAACTTCCCGAAATAGTATTATGCACACGAAGAAGCCTTCCGAGACCCGCGCCTGCAAGAGTCGGAAGAACGATAAGTGATATTAAGATCAGCATCATATTCACTATACTCATTTCAAAACCTATCTCTCTTCTGTTTGTTTCTCTATTATATCTTTTTACTCTTCTTCTTAAACTTCGAAGTAATGATTCCGAGTATTTCCACCACCAGATTATCCTTTGATACCAGCAGGATAATACCGTATGCAGTGAAGAATATCATCGCCGAAAACATAAGTCTCAAAAAACTGTTTAATTCCGGATGGGTTGTAAAAACAATATATTTCAGCCAGAATGCTCCTGCTATCGGAGCTATTGCCGCAGGAATCAGTTTTATAAATTTTATATCTCCGAACAGCTTTACGGGCTGATCCTTAATGGCATTCATCTGATATATCGTTACACCCAGCTCTGCGGCAAGCGTACCGATAGCAGCTCCGACAACCGCAAGTTTCGGAATAAGGATTGCATTTAATATCAGGTCTATAACAGCGCCTATCACTTCGGAATAAAATACTTTCTTCTCCATTCCGAGAGGAACCATCATCTGAATACCCGATACATTTGTTATTCCTATCAGTATAAGAGTCGGCATGAGTACGATCATCGGAACTATCGCTCCCGAATACTCAACACCCGAAAGAAGAGTTATTCCTTCTTCGGCAAACAGCATAAAGTACACACAAAGAGGCACCGCCATAAGTAATATGAGATGCATCGTTTTACGTAGTATCCGGTAAAACTCAGCCATCTTTGCCTCCTGAACGAAAGTTGTCGCTCTCGGAAGAAGCACCGTACTTGCCGACGTTACGATTCCCATCAGAATATTCTTGATCTTTACAGCTGCTCCGTATAATCCGACAGCATCATCATCCTTCATAAAGCCCAGCATTACCTGATCCAGTCTGGTATAGATTACCGTCGCTATCGACATTGAAAAGAACAGTAAAACCGGTTTTCTGTGCTGTTTAAAATCGTAATCACGTCTGGGTTTAAAACTGATATACTTACGTGCATTTATCAGATTGAGTACATCTGATGCAGCTGTTGAGAATATCGTTATTCCGCCATAGATAATATAATCATCCTTGGATCTCACCATCAGAAACATTGCAATCAGTCCGATGACTTTAAAGATAACTGATCTTGATGTTATATAGGAATACATCTCAAGTCCCTTATACATCCACTCGATACCGATCGCATTCAGGAAAATGAGCGTACTCATTACGATCAGGAGAACCTTCTCTCTTCCGAATTTCGGAACTATATGCAGCGAAAATCCAAAAGCAATATATACAAGTATGCTCATGAAGATATTGATCATAAGAAGCTCATGAACAACTCTTGTCAGCTTCTCTTTATCATCTCTGACCTTCGCAACCGCCTTCACACCATAGTCGGGAATTCCGAGCTGTGCAAACATTGCAAAGTAAGTTATTACAGCTGCCGCAAAATCAACCTTTCCCGTTCCCGTCTTTTTAATTACTCGCGCAGCATACGGAAATGAGATAAGCGGAAAAAGAAATCTCGACATCGTAAGGATGGCGTTCATTATCATATTCTTTTTTATAGAAACAGGTTTTCTATCACTCATTATTATCTCTGAAATCCTTATTTTTAGCACGATACGGATAAATCCAATTTACGTACCGTTGATACAACTCGTGAAACCTTACACGACTCTGTCACAAGTGTGCGGCGGCTGATCATCAATGCTCCGTGAAATACTTTATATTTCCGAGATATGTATCATATACCGACGAGTCGATCACTTTATTTGTTTTTTTATCATAAACGACAACATTGATGCCCCTTTGGTTCATCGAATAATCAGTGCCGTTCAGAATGATCTTTGAGACATTATCTGCCTCAAAGCCTGCACTTACAAGTGTATAATCTATCTTGTCTCCCGTAATGTCGTTCACAATCTGTCCCGATGCGGAAACCGTATCACCTTTTGCAGATGCAATTTCTTCTTCTATGGCTTTTCCGTCTATTACAGCGTAAAAGCCCTTTCTGTTCGCATTTGAGAAGTCTGAGGTAATTCCGAGGTTCGTCATTCTCTGTATCATCTCGGTATCCATTTTCTCAGCCGCATCATCCTTTACCGACATGAATGTGATATAGTCCTTACTTCCCGCGTCGTCAAGACATTCATATATATCACGAAGCTCCGTTTTCGGATCTGTCAGTTTCTTGGTTGAAACGGTATATTTCTTACCGTTGATCTTTATCTTTGAAATAATAGTCAGATCTATATCGTCATGAAGATAATAATCCTCTATATAAACGCGTGCATCATATTTCCACTCTTCACCGCTGTAATGCCACTCGCCTATACCTATTCTCTTCAATCCCGCATAAATCTCAACATAGATTCTGTCGAGTCCATCGATTTTATATATATCCATGCAGGTATTCATTCTTAAGTGAATTCCCTTGCCGCATGTGAAGTGATCGCTGAGTATATCCGTAACCTGTAAATCCGACGAATTTTTCAGTAACTCAACTGTCTCTTCTGTCGATATACCGGTCTGAGCCTCATACTGTGCTGAATTTTTAATCGAATGTGCCTTAATATAAAGGCCTGCAAAAATATAACATATAAATGCAGCAAAGACCATTACCGCGGATGCGACAATCACAGTCCTGCTTTTCTTCACCTTTGAAAACGGCTTATATATTAACCAGTGAAGATGAAGCTTCTTAAGTATTACAGCTATCAATATAGATACAGCTGTACTTATCACCGTATTGATAAGTATCGCAGGAATGGCATAGGTTAAACCGATCCTGACAAGAAGCACTCTTATCGCTGCGGTAAAAAGTATATGAACAACATAAATATCCAGCGAATATCTTCCTACAAACTGCAGGAAACCCGTATATCTGTCAGGTATCACGCTGCTGAACAGGAACCATATCAGCGGACATATAAGCAATCCGGCAAGTATTCCTACCACCTGTTCCTTATATAAAACTCTCCAGCCGTTTCTGTCCCAGAATGCACAACAGATGATTACTCCCATAACAAAAAGAACCGCTGCCGAAATAGCTCTTTTTCTTTTTAGTTCCTTATCATCCCTGCCTATACCGGCTATGGCATAGTTTATACCAACTGCGAAAAATCCGCTGTACTTACATAACCTGTATAACTCAGCTACCGACTCACGAGTCTGATCGACCACATAATCTCCGGTAAATCCGATAAGCATAAATACAACCATTGATATCATGGCCGCAAAGCGGAAGTGCTTTGCTGATATCTTGTTGAGTAATACCATATATAACGGAAATACAAGGAAAAATATTATCAGGATATATAAGTACCAGAAAGGTGCAATGGTCTTAACCAGTATCTTCAGCACATCCAGCTGAGTAACGTCATTACTCACATACCCCGGAACCGTCAACTTGATAATTCCGTATATCAGGCTATATAACAGATAAACAAAGATAAGATTTGCAAGATGCTTCAGATATCTATCCTTATCCATCACATATGCTTTGCCCTCACGGTGATAATATGCTTTCAAAAACATGTATCCGCTTACTGTCATCATCATCGGCATATGGAATACATAGATTATATTATAAGCACTCCAAAACAGTCTGTTATCATCCGGAGAAAAGCCGCCGTAGAGATAGCCGTTAAGCACATGGCCCAGCACTACAAGAATTATAATAAATCCCTTTAAGGCATCTATATTTTTTAACCTTGTATCGCTCTTTTCCGTCATTAACTAATGTACCTCAGAATCCATTAACTCTCTTTTGCGAATCCGTCTTTTAGCGACAGACAGAATATCGGAATGTATATAATAATATCTTATCGCATTTCCGATAAGCAGGATAAACGGTGTAAATATTATATTCATCAGCTGCGGATCTATCATGGCTCTTACCATGATCACCATAAATATCCATGCAGTCACGATATCGTTTGTATCCATAAGAAATTTCATTATGATCAGCAGGATTGCCGTCATAAGCAGGAATATAACGATACCGTTCTTTATGATTATGTTCCAGTAAGAACAGTCAACAAACATATAGTCCGGAGTTCCTCTGTAACCATATAATCTCCATTCAAATTTGCTTCCGAAAAGATGTATTCCAAACTCTTTTATAGCATCTCTTGTCAGAAGCAGTCTGTTCGACAATTTGGCATTCAGAGCTCTGTAAAATGCACTTCCGTCGGAATAATTATACCCTATATAAAGTGATATCAGGATCAATCCTATAAATGCGGCTATAACCAAAACTCTGAATAATCTGTTCTTCAGGAACCTTGTACGTATCAGCTTTGAACACTTGATACACAGCATTCCGGCAACAAAAAGGAGAACACAGTAGTATACACCTCTTGTATCGGTACGAACCTTCAAAATGTAATTAAGTACAAGTATTATCACATACTTTTCAAGCTCATTTACCGACAGATCTCTCTTTCTGTTTACAAAACCATCCAGATAAACGACAGTGATGAAAAGGCTCGGTCCCATCGTAGGATAATCAAATCCAAGATAATCTCTGGTAACTCTCTCACCTTCAACATTTCTGTCTACATTTTCTATCAGACTGTAATAACCCGCAAACAGCCCGGCCTTATCACAGAGAATTATCAGAATTATAAAGGCCAGCATCGAAATTGCGAGAACCTTAAATACCTTATCAAAATCAACATCCTCTGATGCGATCATAAAGGCCAGCAGTATCATCAGCTCTCTTATTGAACCCGAGCTGAGGATAGTAAGTGCAAAGACTGCCGACGCAAAAACCAGAGAAACGATATTTCTGAAATAGCCTTTTATCCCGATTGATAAACACAGCAAAAAAAACGATATCCCGAACCTGACCAATCTGGCAGATTCGGGGAGTTCAAACTTACCAACCAGACTTGACATAAGCATTCCGGTTATAACGTAAAAAACCAGGGCCACGGTATAAACCATTTCCCAATTCCTGAATTTTAAAGTTTTCAGAGAATAATTAACTTTCATATCACATTTCTCACGGCAGTATCGGCCGCCCTATCATACAACTCACGGCAGTATCAGCCGTCCGACCTTTACACGTCTTAACACCCATGCAATTCCCATGCATATCGCAGCTGCAGGTATAAATCCAAAAAGCCTCCACAGGATTGAATACTGATCGATATTAAATATTTTTATCAGCCCCTGTATTACAAACCAATGAAGCAGGAAAAAAGAAAATGTATATTTTCTTAAAACATCTATCAGTTTATTGACTATCTTATTCTTCTCGATAAATCTGTATGCATATTTAATAAATACGAAAAATGCAACGCCCTGAAGGATTGCAGGAATATTGGTATATTCCTTAAATGCCGTATCTACTGCACCTGCTTTCATAGATCGTATATACGTACCGAATAACTGAAATCCGAGTCCTGCCAGTCCTCCGAGATATATCAGAACTCTTGCAGTAATCTTTAACTCGACATTGTCAATTATATATCCAAGAAAAAGAAATATCAGATAGTAGCTTCCCACTATGGTGACAATATTCGGATTTACTCGTATCTTAAAGCACGAATTCAGAAACGGAAAAAGGAAATCCAGGATTAACGCTGTTACGGCAATATAAGTAAAGATCTTCAACTTTTTCGATTTTTCAACACCGGCAAAAACAGGAATTGCAAGATATGATATAAACAGCGGTCTGAAAAACCAGAAGACCGGAACAAATGAACTGAATGCCATAAGTCCGTTGAAAATATTCCTGAATACAAGTGCCTCAACCGGAATATCCTTAAAAAAAACTACATGAACTATAAGTCCCATTATCGACCAGAACAGAAAAGGAACAAAGGTCTTTACAGCCCTCTTCTTGAAATATACGCCTAAACCGTATCTTTCATAAAAATCCATAAGAGTCGCCCCGGAAATCATAAAAAATACCGGAACCGCAAAATAGAAAACCGACTCTATTATAAGTGCTGATTTCCAATAGGACTGCGTGCTGCTGAATTCCCAGAATACTCCGTTTACATGAAGGATTATTACCGAAAATGCAGCTATTATCGATAAAAGATCAAGATATCTTTTTTCTTTCATTTCTCATCATACTTTCTGTCTGAAAACCTTACTGCTCCGGCTTCCATCCCGGTTTAACAACCGGATGTATTCCGAGCTTTCCTCTTACGCCGTCTCTGATACCCATGAAGAACAGCTTCGCCCTCGGACGTGTATCCTTCTTGAGATACATAAGAAAGCTCTTTCCGAATTTCTTTATAACCTTGATCATATACACATGCTTCTTATGATGCTTCTTATATGTGTATATCTCATTTCGCAGTCCGTAATAGTCCTTCCATGTTATGTTTGAACCGCCATAAGCCTGCTCAACATCATGTATGATCTCCAGAGACGGAATGACATACATTCTTCCGTATTTTCTTAATCTGTAACTATATTCTGTATCATCAAACCAGATAAAGAAATCTCTCTCCGGAAGTCCGACAGCCTCGATTGCTTTTCTGCTGATGATTGTTCCTGCGAAAGATATGATATCAACCGGGAATAATTCCTTCTCATACTCCTCTTCGGGAACCTTCAGATCCATCGCATAGAATTTGGATCTTACTATATTTCTCCTATGCATCAGATCGATCTTTCCGTCCGTAACAACCTTACTTGCGATTGCCGAAAGCTCTCCTTCATACTGTTCTGTATCAGAAAGCTTCTCTATATATTCGGAGCCTACCTCAAAAGCATTCTCCTTCGGATATACATCATCATCACTTACCCATACCCAGTCTGCATTCAGCTGAACGGCTCTCTTCATTCCTATATAAAAGCCTCCGCTGCCTCCGAGGTTGGTTGGTGCAGCACTGACATACTTCTTATATGGAGTCTTTGTCTTAAGCCACTCCTGCAGGAATTCTCCCGTTCCGTCCGTACTTGCATTATTAACTACCAGAATATAAGCCGGTTTGTTAGTCTGCTTATCAAAAGCTTCCAGCGAATTCTTCAGCTTATCCAATCTGTTAAATGTAACTATTACAACACCGATTTTTATCATTTAGTCTTTCCCCTTGAAAGTTTATATTTTGCTCCCTGTATCACGCAGTCGGCCACTGTAGCAAAAAGGATCGTAAGAACCGTTATAAGGAGCAGTACAAGCCATTCATCCTGAGTGCTGAGCTGCACTTCACGAAATGAATAATTCACGTAATCTATCACTTTATGCTGAAGCAGGAAAATACCGTATGACTGTGCGCTTACAAAGCAGATCAGCCACCAGAATGGTTTGATCTTTTTTATAAAATCCGCAAGACTGAACAAAAAGATATAAAGCATGACCGCAAAGGAGATCGCATATATCATTTCCGGCATTCCTTCCGGCATCTTCACAAAGAATAAGACCAGTACACCCGCAAGTGATATGATCATCGGAATAATCCCTGTAAGTCTTTTTCTGAATTTTTCAAAAAGCATTCCAAGTACTACGTATGTAAGGCATGACGCTATATTTCTCTGGCTGAGTATTCTTCCCGGTCCGTAGAACGAAAAGTAAACATATGCCGCGGCAAATCCCACCGGAATAAGAATTTTAAAGAATATTCCCTGCTGAAAAAGCTTAGCAATGATCGGATAAAGAATATATATCAGCACAAGTGCTCCGAGAAACCATTCACCTATCTGATAATAGGTCTTCAGTCCGTGGATAGACATATATCCGTCCATCCCGAATACGCTGAGTATAATACTCCATTTGTTTTCTCTGTAGAAAAATTTATGAACCTGAAGAACATCAAGAGTATACAGATATATCCATATCATCCAGAACATCGGAAACAGTCTGAGAAATCTTGATTTATAAAAACTCCCCAGACTTTTAAAAGAATCAAATCTATTATATCTTCCGAACAGCGTCGAACCGGTCAGCATAAAGAACATGATGACAGCCACATATCCCCATTCCGATAAAGAAAATGTAAAGAAATGCGGAAACTCTTCCATATTCTCATAGGTTCTTGTCTGCCCCGAGAAGTGAAATGCAATTATCATCAGTGCAGAAAAACATCTGATAAGATCATATCCCGCAATACGCTCTCTGACCTTAACCGGCTGTTTTGTCTCGCCTCTACTGATCTTGACAGGCTGCTTTGCCTCGTTTCTATCGGCCTTGACAGGCTGTTTCTTTTCATCCTTGCTATTATTCATTTCGACAGCAGTGCTTTCATTCAGATCCGCCTGCCTGTCGGATTCACTGTTCGGTGCCGCAACTACGGCCGCTTTACTGCCGGCCGCCTTCCCAAGGGACGGATTTCTGCCATTATTTTTCTTTCTTGATGACTTCTTTTTTCCGGATGATCTTTTCTTACTCATCTTTTCCAATCTTCATTCATATAATCTATAGACACATAAGCATCCATATATTACGTTTATTTCTTCTAATATCATATCGTCTGAAGCATCTTATCCTCTGAATCTTACTCATCGAATAGAATTCCTTCATTACCCTGACGATCTTCCTGTTATCACCTGTAAACTTTATATTGTCAAGCTCTGCAGCCTGATTGACAAAATTCGAGATCATAAACTTCGTCTCGGAAACATGTGACAGTGTTATAAGCCAGTAAAGAAGTTTCAGCTTCTTCTTGATTCCTATCTCTTTCTCTGCACCTATACTGTTATCTCCATGCTGTCTGTAAAGCTGAAGGCTTTCGTTATGAAATGCAATTCTTCCTTTACCTGCGGCAATAAGTGTGAGCCACCAGTCATGCCATCTGAGTTTATCACGGTCTTTATACTTCAGACCCTCATCTCGAAGAGCTCGGTTGAATAGCGTTGTGCATCCCGCAACAACATTCTGAACTACAAGCCTGTTAAAGCTCAGATTCTCCGCATCCAGCCTGTTATATCTGATAAAGGAATCATTTATCACATCCAGCTTCTCATCGACAACCTTCATATCTCCGAATACCAGGATAGGAGTTTCGGATGGATTTACGCCGCCTTCTCCCTCCATCTCATCAATGAGGCTCTTGAGCGTTTCAATCTTATGAGGAAGCCATACATCATCCTGATCGCTGAACATATAGTAATCCGCTTCAACTTTGTTCAGAAGATACAGAAAATTATTCTTGCTTCCGCCTGTAGGCTCGCCTTCAACTATCTTTACTCTGTCCGGATATTTCTCTGTATATTTCTTAATGATATCGATCGTTCCGTCAGTTGAACCATCATCATGAATAAAGACCACCGTATCGCTATATGTCTGCTGAAGGATTGAATCCAGCTGTTCCTCTATATACTTTTCACCATTATAGGTTGCCATCAATATAGCTATCATAGTTATCTCACCAGATACTTTCTGTATTGTCCGAGACTGAGAACTATCAGTCTGCTGGCCTTCTCGATCACTCTTCCCCAGACAACCTTATGTCTGATGCAGAATACAGCCGCCCTGAAGCCGCCCTTTTCAAGAGCTTCCTCGATTGCATTTACAAATCTTTCCTGCTGCCAGTTCAGCTCCAGCTTCTTCATTTCGCTTATCGCCATCAGTGTCTGGCTGTAAAGATTTGCATGAAGCTCAGACAGTTCCAGAAGATGTGTCACTCTTCTGAGGATCAGTCCGGCATCAGCCTTATATTTCTCATGGGAAGTCGAATTATCGCCATGTCTTCTGTAATCCATCAGACTTTCAGGGAAGAAATATACGCTTCCGAAAACAGCCGCAAATTTCGTAAAATAATTATCATGCGACAGGATGTGAAGGTTCGGACGTGTCATATCCATAGCCGGAACCTTCTCGAAAAGCGCCCTGTTAAACATCGTATTGCACCCGAAAACCTTATGCGAGAAGAAGAATGAAGTCCTGTTCTTGTTTCCCATACCAAACTGCTTATTAAGGCTTGGCTCTATCACCTTGCCATCCTTATCTACAGTAGTCATATCCGCATAGCAGAGTATAGGACGATTCTTCTTTTCTCTTTCCTTTACGAATCCGAGAAATCTCTCTATCTTATCCTCGTGCCAGATATCATCCTGATCCGAGAACATATAGTAATCAAATCTCTCCATATCTTTACATCTTGCAGCAAGAGCAAAGAAATTCTCATATGCCCCATGCTGATCCGTCTCATTGCTGCAGACGGATATCCTGTCATCACGCGATGCATATTCCTTAACTATATCCACTGTTTTATCTGTTGAATTATCATCCTGAACAACCAGTTTCCAATTTCCGTATGTCTGGTTCAGAATACTGTCTATCTGGGCACTGATATAATTCTCGCCGTTATAAACAGCCATCATTATCAAAACCTTGTCGTTCATAGTATCTCCATTAACTATTTAAGCTTCAGCTCAAGAACCACATGTTTCTCGATCTCATCCGGATCCGGAATCTTCATGTAGTCTCCGTATAACATTTCAAGATAATTCTCTATCTCTTTCATTATCTGGAATCTTTCGGTTCTTCCATCAAATGTATAATCGATCCATTTCATCTTGCATGCCCATTTTCTCTCATACATTTCACCAAAGAAATGTTTTCTTCCGGCAGGCACAACCACATACTTCGAATTATTGTTTCTGCAGAATGAATTAACCTTATTCCACAGCTTCGTCCATGTATCTACACTGAAGAATGAGAAGAGACGTCCGAGGAGAACCTTCTTTTTGAAAACACTCTTAAACTCCTTGTTATCTCCTGCCAGCTTCATATAGAGATCCTTCTTTGAAAGGAACACTCTGCAGGACCATGCAAAGCCTACGGCATATGTAAAGAAGCCGTGTATGTTCCTGAGGAGCTTGTTGTTAAATGTATTCTCCATCACGAAAAGGTCTATATAAACTCCGCATTCATCAGATTCTGCATCTTCTCTTGCTCTGCATACCGTACCCTTCTTTCTGATCCTGGAAATACCAAGTCCGTAACCCTTGGTAAGTTCAGGTGCATGCAGCCAATATCTGTCACTCATATCTCTGTCGAAGAATTTCTTGACCTTCTCGAAATCCTTTCTGGATATGAGAATATCTACGTCATCATCCCAAGGGATAAATCCTCCGTGTCTTACGGCACCGAGCGAGCTTCCGCCTGCCAGGCTGTAATAAATCTTATTCTTCTTACAGAATTCATTAAAATCTATAAGCATTTCAAAAAGAACTCCCTGAAGATCATGCAGCTCTTCATCTGTCAGAACCTTCAGTCCGTTCTTCTCCGCATCTATATGCTTCATCATATTAACAGTTGATAAACCCAAAACTGTATCCTCCTGTATCGAAAACATCCTCACGACCTGAATATATCGATCGTACGGCGCATTCCCGTTCCTATATCATACTTCGGAGCCCATCCGAGTGCTTTGAGCTTCGATCCGTCAAGTCTCGCCTTTGTGGCCTTGCTGTATCCTGCTTTCTCAACTTCATCCGGAAGATCGAAAACCACCTGCTTACCGGAATAGCCTGCTATAAGTCCCGCAAGATCCTTCAGCGTTATATCCGACGCCTCATCTGCTATATTATATGCTTCACCGCATTCACCCACGAGGAGTACCGTCAGCAGTCCCGAAACAGCATCTGTAACATATGTATATGAGTAAAACTGGTTTCCTTCGCTCTTAAGAACTATATCCTCTCCTGCTATACCCTTCTTGATAAACTGAGATATAGCCTTAGTGTCCGAATCGAGCATTGTAGGGCCGTAAGAACGCGTAGGGCGTGCTACTACCACATCCAGTTCTTTCTGCCTTATATAAGCCTGACAGAGGGCTTCAGCGCACCGTTTACTCTCAGGGTAGCCTGCACGAAGCGTATTGGAATCTATATATCCGCAATAGTCCTCCTTGAAAAGCTCTGTATCTCCCCTGTTCTCTCCGTATATTTCATTCGATGACGCAAAAAGAACCCTCCGGGAGCCATGCGATGCCGCATACTCCAGCAGGTAATAAATTCCGAGTATGTTTGAAGTTACCGTACCTATCGGATCGGTAGCATAAGCAACCGGATGTGTATTGCTTGCAAGATGAAGTATATAATCCGGATTACCCAGTTCGTCACCGACTATAACCTTGTTGATATCATGTTCGATAAAATGTATCTTCAGCGGATCACTGAGATCATCCTTCGAATCGTTTTCGGGCATATATTCACCGAAACGCTCTGCAGCCTTTTCTCTGTTTCTTCCCACTGCCGCAATCTTACAATTAAGTCCGTCAAGCTTGTTCTTTCTCATAATGACATCGATGATACAGCTTCCCATCATACCGGTTGCCCCTGTAATAAGCACAGTTTTGCCGGTAAGCTTCTCCCACGGAAGCGATATACTTCTTACCGAATCGATATCCTCTATGTATTTTTCAGAACCGTACAGTTTTTGAGAATCCATAGCTCTTAGTCCTTATCTGTTTTTATATACGCCTTAAACAGTTCAAGGTCGTCTCTTGTCGTAAGCTTTATATTCTTATCGGATCCCGATGCAAAATGCAGTCTCTCTCCGAGTTCGACCATCATTGTATTTGTATAGGATGAACCGTAAATTCCGATTTCCTTCTCAAAGGCCTCATGATACTTCTCATCGAGAATACCGAACTTGTAAGCCTGAGGAGTCGCAACACGCCTGAGCGTCTCACGCGGAATATACTTCGTAGTCGTGGTGCTGTCATCTTCATCCACAACAAATATCTGTTCATTATACGGCATTGATGTAACAGCATTTCCGAATTTCTTGCAGGTTCTGATAACATCCGTCAGAACCTCGGCATCCACAAGCGGTCTGATACCGTCATGGATAACCACGATATCGTCAGCCTCACATTTATCCTCAAGATTATAAACGCCGTTACGGATAGACTCCTGACCGGTCTCGCCGCCGGATACTATCCACTTCAGCTTATCTATTCCATATTGTTTTGCATAAGCCCAGACAACATCATGCCATCCATCGATACATACAAGTTCGATCGCATCTATCTGCGGATGATTCTGAAAGCTTTCAAGCGTATATACCAGCACCGGCTTATCATATACATTTATGAACTGCTTGGGTATATCCATACCCATTCGATGTCCGGAGCCTCCTGCAATTATAACCGCAACATTCATCACTGTATCCTCATCTGATTAAAAGCTCTTTGTCTGCTTAACTCCGAAGAATTTAGCCGCAAGGAACGACGCACCCTTTGTGAGCCAGTTGATCCTTTCCATATAAATGAACGGAAGCTCGGCAATATCACTTATAGCGAGCTCTCCTGAATCAAGCTTATGTTTGATCCATACATTAAAGAGAAGCTCGGCAACACGTCCCGGATATCTCTTCTCGAAATCCGACCTTCTGCTTGAGTCTATCTTCTCTCTGAGCTTGAACAGGATATCAAACAGCCATTCGCAATATTCGTTCATCATATCCTTCGGAAGCACAGCCATGTTAAACATATATCCCCAAGTACGTGCCATAACTTTATTATATGATCCGACATATTCCGGATAATTCTCTCTGATTATATTTATCGTTATATTAAACTCATCAACCTGATGAGTATGGATATAATGCGAATAGAGTGTTTCGATAAAATATCTTCTCTTAGCCGGAAGGATTACCTTGTATCTGTTAAGAAGGTAATCTATCTCCTTACTTGTCAGAACTCTTGAGAAAGGATCGATACTGAATATATGTCTCTTGAGAAAACTTCCTCCCGACCTCTTTCCACAGAAATATCTTCTGTAATGCACAAGTCCCAGATAATCCGCATCAAGATTCTTCCATGCCCAGTAAAGGCCTGTGAGCTCACAGAATTCCGGATTCAGTTCGGAAATGTTATCTCCCGAATCATCTCTCGTAAAGCCCATGCTCTCCTTGCCGGCAGCACCTACATGAACAGGAAGATACAAAGAGTCCTTCGGCATTCTGTAGGGTTTATGAGTTGCTACGATTATTCTCGCATTATGCTTATTCTTATACGCCATTCTACTTAGATCCTTTCTTTCCCAGAACCGCACCAAAGGTCTTGATTATGATCTTCAGATCAAGTCCCAGAGAAAAATTCCTAATATAATCATTATCAAGCTTAACAACTTCTTCGAAATCATCGATATCCGATCTTCCTGAGGTCTGCCACATGCCTGTAAGTCCCGGCTTCATGGCGAGACGGCTGAGGTGATGCGGATCATACTGCTGATATTCATCCAGTGTAGGAGGTCTGGTTCCTACCAAAGACATATCTCCCTTAAGGATATTCCAGAACTGCGGAAATTCATCCAGACTTGTTTTTCTGATGAATTTGCCGATAGGCATGATTCTCGGATCATCTTCCATTTTGAACATCAGACCCTTGATCTCATTCTTATCCATAAGTTCCTTCTTACGCTCTTCGGCATCCATATACATGGATCTGAATTTATACATCTTGAAGATCTTTCCGTTTTTACCGACTCTGTCCTGACAGAACAGTGCAGGTCCCGGCGACTGCTTCTTGATGATCGGTGCAAGGAATATATAGAAGATGCCCGTAAAGAAAAGCCCTATGATCGATACGAGAATATCGAAGATTCTCTTCACAAGCTGTGCACCTTCAGAGCCACGCGATATGCTCGAGGTTATTATCGTATAATCATCAATCGTCTCAATCTGAGTATTTGAAAGAACTGACATGTCGAGATTAAGTGCGATATGTGTGGTTATACCCATATTCATGAAGAGCTCGACCATCTCTCTTCCGTCTTCCGAATCGGCAAGTATATAAGCCTCATTTACTACATTCGTCTTAACAAATTCAAGGATGTCAGATTTCTTGATCCTCGGAATCTTATTAAATGCATCAACATCCTTAGCGCCTCCGTCCTTCTCATCAAGAAGAACTATTCCGACATAATCATTGAAACCGTTATTGTTTGAACTAAGCGACTTAAGATACTTCTCGAGCATGCTCGGGTAAGTAACTATAATAACCTTGTTTGTGTTCTTACCCTCTCTGAAGCTTTTCCAAAGATGTCTCTTCCTGAGACTTCTCATGACGGTCATTATAAAAATATCAAAGGCAAAAAACATCACAAGAATCTGACGTGAATATACTTCCGATTCCTTCGCCAGAAACAGATATGTAAAGAGTGCAAAAATAAGCTCGAGATTGACTACTATTACACTCAGAAACTCCTTATTTTTTCTCCTCTTCAGAATATTTCTGTGGAAAGAATTAAAAAGCATAAGGATTATATAGAGAGCCAGGATCACAAGAACGATCTTCTCATATAAAGGAAGATATATATGATCCTCGCTTCTGTCGGTTCTGATAAGATAAGCAATCGCAAGCGATATCACTATGGAGATCATATCAATTAAGATAAAATCCGCATGTTTTGCTTTAACACTACTTGTATTCATTAAGCTTCTTCACTTTCATTTTTTTATTGCCGGAGAAACCGTGATCTATCTGACGATCACCGTTCCCTGAATCTTGGCATTAACTTTAGCCATCTCTTCTCCGGCCTTAATAAGTGTATTTACACGGCTCTTTCCGTATCTTGTCAACAGTATTACGTCATTTCCGCCGCGTGCGGCAATCAGAGCATCAGCACTGTTCTTCATGTCATCCGGCACAACAATGAGATAATCATTATCGGCAACAGCCTTGGATAACTTGTCCTTACTTACTATAGTCTCTGAGAGATCACCGGATAAAACACCTGCCTTAAGGCCCAGACTCTTAAAGGCCTCCTCAATGCTATCGACCATTTTATCAGAAAATGAATATTTATCAACCGGAGCCAGAACCACTATCTTTCCTGTATCCGATCCTTCAATGCTGACAGCCAGTCTCTTCATATCCTGGGCAAACCTCTTCTGCTTTAATGAAATGTCAGCAAATTTCTTCAGGCCCGCAAACTCAATATCATCAGCAGTTCTTACATTGTCTCTGATGATAAAGATCAGGAGCAGCACAACCAGTATAAACAAAACACCGGCTGCCCCACCGACAATAAAATACTTTATTATCGATTTGATATTGATCGAACCCTTGCCTATTATCAATTCATCCGGAACACTTGCTTCATCTATAACCTGAATGTTATCAACCAGACCGAGTTCCTTTGAATTCTTCACAAACTCTTCCGTAACTGCTTCTGCAATATCATGTGCTCTCTTTGCATTTACATCGGTAACGACTATTATCATCACATGAGCACCCTGGACATTCTTGTTAACCATCCAGGACAGATCATAAGGAGTAATGTTCTTCATATCATCATATGATCTGAGGTCCAGCTTATCTATTACATTCTGAAGTGCCGATTCACTTACACACAGAGATCCCGCATCATATGCCAGATGAGTCATAATGTTGTTGTTATCAACCTTTCCGCCTTCATCAAACCCATCAATATTATAATCCAGATACAGCTTTGCCCTGGATTCAACGGTATTCTCAGGTCTGTGTGCATCCGTATAATTCTTCATGGAATTGAAGTATGATTCCCTGTTCTGATTCATAATCGTATGAATACTTGTTATCCTTGACAGATTATCCTTCTGCTTCTTATAACCGAGAAACGCAAGTCCACCGGCTGATAAAGCCCCGATCAGAACTACGAGCACAAAGTTCTGCCAGACATATATGAAAAACTGTCTTAAGTCGATAACTCGTTCCTTATTATTCATTTTCAAATATCTCCTCAATTTATATAAAATGCCGAATTCCCACACAAAAACAAAATCGTTGCGGATGCAGAATCAGAATATTATTACACAAAAATATGCTTCTGTAAACCAACAGTACTATTTTAACATTCTGAAACTGCAACTGCAACGAAGTATTAACAATTACAATTATCTCATATATTAATATTTTCTTATATTTAGATCATTTTCCGCTCGATCATGTACTTCTTTGCATCCTTCATAAAGCTCCAGATCATCAGGATCATTATGATACCTATAGGGAATGCCGATATGATACTTACGCTCTGTATATTGTTCATACTGCTTTCCGAGAATACAAGTGCGATCGGAAGTGCAATAAGGAGCAGGCACCAGAGAAGTGTTATAAGAACATGTGGCTTCTCATCCTCTCCGAGCTTCTTATAGCTGTAACAAGCCGCTGTATAAGCGATCGAATCAAACGATGTTGCGTAGAATGCGATCATACATACCATTGTAAGGATCAGGATAAATGTAGCGCATGGCATCGTATTAATTATATTTATTATAAGTGCATAAAGGTCACCTGTTGCCTCATACTGTGCAATGAAATCAGCTGCACCATCAATCTGCATGCCAAGGCTGTAGTTTCCGAGAACAACAAATGATACGATAGTTGAACCTACACCGAATACATATCCTCCGATTATAGTCTGCTTGATAGTACGTCCTCTTGATATATTTCCGATGAAGAAAGGTGCTGCTATACACCATACCATCCAGTATGCCCAGTAATATATTGTCCAGTCCTGAGGGAAGTTGTTTGTTCTTGCAGGATCTGTATAGGTTGAAAGTTCAATAAAGTGCTGGAACATTTTTCCGAGGCTCTGGAAACCGTTCTCAATTATGAATCTGCCCTGACCGCCGATTATAAGCACAAGAATCAGAAGTCCAAAGAACAGATATATACAAAGCTTAGCCAGGAAGCTTATTCCCTTAAATCCGTGAATAACTGCATATGTATATACCGCACATGTTATAAGAAGGATTATTATAGTTACCGCTGTTCTGCTGATGGTAATTCCGAAAAGAGTTACCATGATTTCAGCCATAAGAGGAGTCGCAACACTGAATGTTGTTGCTGTTCCTGCAAGAAGTGCAAAAAGTGCAAAAAGATCTATGATTCTTCCAAGCAGTCCGTCTGCACGCTTATCACCGATAACCGGGCGGCAGGCCTCTGAATATCTCTGACGGTTTCTCTTTCTTACATGAAGCATGAAACCGAATGCAACCGCAAGTACAAGATAAAATGCCCATGGGATAAAGCTCCAGTGGAACAGCGGGAAAACTCCTGCCCATTCCTTGATATCTCCCATTTCAGCAATATGAGGATTAGTAGCATACATTACCCATTCAGCAAATGAATAGAAAAGGATATCTGCTGCAAGTCCGCAGGTAAACATCATACTTCCCCATGTAAAGAATGAATACTTAGGTTTCTCATTCTGATCTCCGAGAACTATATCTCCATACTTGGAAAAAGAAAGGAACAGTGAGATTATAAGCACTCCCACACCTATTACAAGATAATACAGTCCGACAGTATCTCCAAAGAAGAATCTCACATCTGAGATAACTCCGTTAGCCTGCTCCGGGAAAATAAACAGATATACAACCAGTGCCATTATAAGGATGAACGGAACCAGTGTGATCATCCAGTCAATTTTTCCTTTGCTTACTTTCTTTTTTTCTTCGCTCATCTTTAAAACTCCTTCACATTACTTCGCTTTTGAAGATATATTTCATAGCTTGGATCAAGCTTTACAAGCTCTTCAAGATCATCAACTTCAATGATGTCTTCATAATTCATCTCGGTAATACCGAGTCTGAAATCATCGAAATGGCAGAACATCGGAACATCATCCCAGTATATCTGATCATTTCCGCTTTCAAACTCCTGTTCCAGATGCCTTCTCAACTTTTCTCCGTCCGATTTATTCCACCTGGATATGGAGAACAGCTGCCATCCGTCTTTTCCTCCGGTTCTTGAACACGATGTCACAATTCCATCCTTATCAATCTCCATCAGCCATTCGTTTGTTTCGCCTTCACACCTGACCGCATTATATCCGGAAAGCGTGAATTCCGGTTTCAGAATATCAGGATTATATATGATCTGATCCCCATCCAGGATCATGCAGTCTCCGAGATATTCTCTTGCAGCATACAGCGAGCTTATATTATTGCAATCCGCATAATACGGATTCTCGATAAGTGTTATATCGCTGTACTTCTCTGTAATAACCTTGAACTGTTCTTTCAGATAACCGACCACTACATATATTTCTTCTATCCCGTTTATATGAAGCGCATCAATTACAGAATCAATCATCCTCTTTCCGTTAACCTTAACCAACGGTTTGGGTATTTCTTCGGTCAGCGGATGCATCCTGACTCCGGAGCCCGCGGCCATTATTATCGCTCTTTTCACTAAGCTCTTTTCTACCGACATCATCTCTTCCATCATGATATCTTTTCCATTTCTTCTAATGCATATTTATAGAAATCCTTAGCATATCTGTACTGCTTGATTCCATAATCTCCGAACTCGATTCCGAGAGTTCCTTTGTATTCAGTCCAGTTAGACCAGAGGAATCCGCACATTGCTACATAGCAGTAGATTTTCGCTTTAATACTGTGATCCGGAGTCTTTCCGAAATACAGTTTCATCAGATTATCTATCTGTGACTTATCATAATAGCTGTAGATAGAAAACATCGCTATATCCACATGAGGATCCTGCATTCCTGCATATTCCCAATCCGTCAGCTGAAGACTTTCCTGCTTGTCACCCTCCTGCTTATAAAAAAGGAAGTTATCCGGAACCGCATCAATATGTGTCAGGCACCAGTCCTTCGGCTGCTCGTCAACGAACTTTCTGAGGCTCAGGATATTTGCTTTAACCTTATCATAATCCTTGAAGTCCGATCCCTTTTCGCCCATCAGGCTTTCATAAAAGTCTATCTTTTCGAATATATCAAATGTATGGCTTACCTTCAGTTTCAGATCATGGAAGGCTTTAAGCTTCTTCATACATTTCTTAAGATCATCCTGATCTTCAGGATCGCAGGTTCTGACACCTTCAAGGAATTTAGTTATCTTATAGCCCTTATCCGGCTTTATGTAAACCGGATCATCACATATCCCACGACCTGAAAGTATCTCGAAAACTTCGGCCTCTTCATCTCTGTTGATCAGGTTCTCCGTTCCCTCGCCTGGGATTCTCATGATATACTTCTCACCTTTAACAGTGAAAAGAAATGATCGATTGGTCATTCCCTTTTTCAGAACAGTTATATCTTTTATATCTCTGTTATCACATTTGAGGGCATCCGAAATCGCATCAATCGCATCTGATTTCAGATGTTCAGATTCATAATCCAGTTCTCTGAGCTGTTCATATGTATTTATCTCAACCGCATCCTCGCCCGGTACTACCTTGGCCTGAACGATCATCTTCCCGTTATCGAGAAGTGTCTCTTCCCAGAAGCAGTCATCATATCTTCTGTCCTTGCAGAATTCTTCCAGCTTCCTGCATACAGTCACTGCTTCCTCACCCGCAAGATAGGAAATACCTATCATTGCATTTCCGCCTGAAATCTCAGATACAAGTTCATTTTTTCTGTTCACGCGGACATCGCTCTCTTCGCTCTGCCTGTCGCTTACCATATACCATGAGTAAAGTTCTGTCTTACTGAACGGATTGGATGCACACCATATGTCACATGGAATTATATATGTATTGGAAATATATTTTGAAACGAGCTTAAGTGTATGAATATTGTTCTTTATCGCATAATCCGGATTTATAATAAGATCAACTCCGTAATCATCAATAAGATATTCATATCGCTCCTTCATGAAACCGGCAACTACCTTGATGTCTTTAACTCCGGCTTCATGCAACTGTTTTATGATTCTTTCGATCAGCAGTTCTCCCTTTACCTCGATAAGCCCCTTCGGAATAAGGGTATTAATCGGAACCATTCTCATTCCGAATCCTGCTGCAAGTATTATCGCATTCTTGGGTGCCTTTGCCTTTTGTTCTTTCTTGGCAAGGGCTGTAAGCTTCATATCTTCCGAAAGGTATCCCTGTTCAATAAGGGTTTTCAGAGATTTATTCACAGCTCCCAGTGAAAAACCTGTTTCCTCGGCCAGTGCTCTCTGATTGGTATACTTATTATCAATCATGTATTTCAGAATATCGAGTGTTTGTTTGTTCATGAACATTTCCCTCTCTAAATTTTATGAACACCGTTATGGATTATAACATTGATACAGCAGATTGTCTACTGTTTTCTATTGCTTTTTTGCGCACTGCATTGTAATACTTTTTGGCTCCACGCATTGTAATACTTTTTTGCGAACACAGTAAAAGGACCCGGTAATAAGATGTAATCATATCGTAATCCTTACAACAAAAAAGGTTCGGCACGCATCATACGTACCGAACCTTTTAAACCTGTTAAGTTCGACTATATCTTACCCATTTCTGTAAGCCTGATTTTAGCTCGCTTGCTTCTTTCCGGTTTAGTTTTTGCTTATCAGTTTTCCGTTAGAATCAAATACAAACTTATCCGAATACATGTAAGTTGTTCCTGTTGTAACACGTCCTGCCGTAATATAATATGTATCACCGTCGATCACATGCCAGCCTGCAAGCAAGCCATATCCATCCTCTGCGACATAGTATATTGATTCGTAACCAAAGAATTCATCCTTTCTTTTATAGAATCCCGGAGTTCTGCGTGCCGAATAATCATTATTTGTTAAAACAATGTTTCCGTCATGATCAACGTATTCACTCTGTAACCTGCCGTTTGATATATAATATGTTATACCGTTTTGAGTCAGATATCCCTCATATGCTGTTCCATCCGGATTTGAATAAAACCAGCCGCCCCAATAGTTTGATTTATACCATCCGCCGGTAAGCATCTTTCCGTCATCTGCAAAAACATAATTTTTATTGGCTTCAGGTACATACTGTACTCCGATAAGCATCTTACCATCGTCAAAATAATACTTATCTTTTCCTATCGTAATAAACTTATCTGATAATGCAGATTTTCCTTCACTTTCAAGATAGTACCAGTTGCCGCCGTATCCTTCATAGATATCTTCCACATATTGCCATCCCTTCGGCAGTTCAGTTATTCTGCCATTCTTATCAGCCCCGTAAAATGTACCAGTATCTATGAACTTCTTATCCGTTACCAATACTCCGTCATCCTTGAAATAATAATCTGCTTTGTCTATTGTATATAGACCTGAACTGTAAACATCTCCATCCTTAAGATAGTACCATTTATTGTCAATCTTCTTCCATCCGTTTACGGTAATCTCTTTTCCGTCTTCTCCAAAGAGTCCTTCACGATAGTAATTCTTTTCTTCGTCATAAATCATTCCACCATATCCCTTAACCATAATGCCATCTTCATCAAATGCATAGTAAGCACCATTTATTTTCATAATAGCATCATAGTTTACGGAATAATCAGAATTAAGATAATACCATGCAAGTTCATTTATTATATTGTCTGACTCATCAGCGAGATATTGGTGTATTCCACTTACCCATCCGGATTTCTTAACAACCTTGCCACTATTATCTACCAGGAAATAGTCATTTCCCTCAGAAAGATATACTACCGAATTCTTAACTAATACTCCATATGAATCGATTACATAGATATCCCCTGCGGAATTCTTCATGGGCTCAGTTCTTACGGTACCATCTTTGTTAACAAAACATTCCACATCATACAAATACCAATTTTCACGGGAATAAGTCTTTTCCCAGCCGGTCTTACCGGTTACAAGAGCCCCGTCTTCGCCGAATAAGTAAACCGATGATCCAACCCTAAGCAAATCCGTCGCCATCGTTCCGTTCATATCGAAGTAATATTTTTTTCCTCCGATGGTCTTCCAACCCTTAACCAGTTCTCCGGTCTTTTCACCGTAATGCCAAACGGAATCATATTCGCGGATCCAGCCTTTCTTCATATCACCTCTCTCGCCAAAGTAATACTGTTTTCCGTCTATTATATGATTGCCTCTACATAAGAGACCGTTTGAATCAGTATAATACCAGTTGCCATTTACTTGTTTCCATCCTTCGGTTATCACACCGCTTGAACTTGCATAAAATGGCATATTACCATACATATTTGCAATATCATAAAAACCGGTCTGAAGAACTCCGGACTGATCCAAATAATACTTATTTCCATCCTTGGCTAAATACTCGTATCTTCTTAAATTGTATCCTTCTATTATCTCCTTTCCCCCGATATTATTTACATGCCCGAAGAAATACCACTTTCCGTTAATCTTAGTCCATCCCTGAGCCAGATTTCCGTTTGCGGTCGCATAAAACCAATTACTATAAATATAGTTTCCTTCAGAATCAAAGTTCTTGAATTCAATCCATCCGTTCTGCTTTAATACGCCCGATTCATTAAAGTAGTAATAATACTTACCGATTTCATATATATTTTTGATCATAAAAAAGCCGTTTACCGTGTAAGTACCATCAGACTCATTATTCGGATATCCGAAGAAATAATACTTATCATCAATCTTTGTCCATCCGGACTGAAGAACACCCTTCGAATTCGAATAATACCAGTCTATATTCTCTTTCCCGTCCGAATCTTTGTATATATCTTTAATCCATCCTATCTGCAGAGCTCCGGATTTATCAAACCAATATGGTTCATCCTTGATATAATAAACGCCATTTCTACGCATGTCTGTTCCGTAAATCGCCCATTCTCCATCAGAGTTTTTATAGGAATCTCCGAAATAATACCATTTACCGTCTATTTCCGCCCATCCCTGTACAATAACACCGCTGACATTCGAATAATAATATACAGACTGATCACCGCAAACATCTATCCATCCCTTTTTAAGAGCTCCGGATTCGCCAAAATAATATGTTTTCCCATACAGATTGGCAAAAAAAGTCTGCATATAATATCCGTCCGGAATATACTTATTATCTGCCGTCAGAATCGTATCGCCAAAATGATAATCATTATTATCGATGACCTGCCATCCTTTAGCGAGCTTTCCATCAGGTTTTGCATAATAAACGCTACCCCATTGTTTTATCCAGCCAACTTTCATAACTCCATTGTCTGCAAACAGGTAGGAATCATCATAAATATCAAATATTCCGTTTTTATTCATGTAATATCCGTCAAGAATACTCTTTCCATCGGAACCTTTATAAGTATATCCAAAGAAAAAGGAAACTCCGTTCTGAGTAAGCCATCCCTGGGCAAGATGACCGCTTTTATCAGCGAAATACCAATATCCTCCGTCTTCGATCCAGCCGGTCTGCATATATCCCTCGGAATCAAATCTATATCCCACTCCATCTATTACTATTATTCCGTCCTTGTAATATTGATCTGAAGACGCAGCATAGTAATATCTCCACTTGTCTCCTTCCTTATGCCAGCCCACAGTGACAGGTGCCATTACATCTTCATCATTGGTTATTACGGGTTTTATCTCTTCATCTTTCTTTACAGCATCCGTATCGCTGCTTAATTCGGACAGAGTATCATTTTTTAAAGCATCTTTGTTGATAACATCAACCTTCCCTGCTTCTTCCTTCTCATCTCCAATGATTTCTTTTGAATCCGCCTCTTCTGCCTGAATTTTCTCATCATCGATGATTTCATCTGATGAAACTTCTTCCGACACTTCCTCTGAATCAGTCACTTCTTCTATCTCATCAGATAATTCCTCTGATGATACCTCTTCTGTTTCTTCCGACAGCTCTTCCGAATTCAACTCATCTGAGGTTTCTCCTGACATTTCCTCCGAAGACAGTTCCTCCGAAGCCGCCTCTTCTGCAGTTTCTTCCGACAGTTCTTCCGAAGCCGCCTCTTCTGCAGTTTCTTCCGACAGTTCTTCTGATGACACCTCTTCTGCAGTTTCTTCCGACAGTTCTTCTGATGGCACCTCTTCTGTCAGTTCCTCTGAATCCACATCCGACTCATCTTCTCCGGATTCATAAAGCCCCTGCTCTTCTGACTGAGTGATTTCTACCGATGTACTGAGTTCATCTGCATGAACAGTCTTACCTCCGGCCGCTCCGGTCGAAATAAGTACTGCCGCAAGTGCAATCAGCCCCCGGCTCATCTTCTTCCTCATTAAACTGTTACCTCCTTCCCTCTTTTCAACACATACTGTTAAACAGCATTTGCCACAATAAAATTTTAAACTCATTTAATACATTACACCCAAAATATTTTTTCTACATCATCCAATATATCGAAATATTCGTATATATACAAAATTAATCAGCTTTCTCTATTATCAAATAAATAACCCCTGAACTTCGCAGTTTTGGCGGAAGACAGAAAAATAGCGAGACAGCCGAAACTGTCTCGCTATATAAATCATTATTATTGCATTTTTCCGTCAGGACCTAAATAGTATTTACCGACCTTCCGGTTAGTAACCATAACTCCATCCGAATCGAAGTAGTACCAGTCTTTTCCAAGCTGCAGCCAGCCTGTCTTCATCTGACCGCTTGAATTAAAGTAATACCACCTGTTTCCGATCTGAAGCCATCCCGTCTTCATATGTCCGCTGGAGTTAAAGTAATACCACTTTCCGCCTTCAAGAAGCCAGCCTGTCTTCATCTGACCGCTTGTATTAAAGTAGAACCATTTATTATCTATAAAACACCAGCCGATTTTCATCTTTCCGCTGGACATAAAGTAATACCATGATCCATCTCTTGTCTGAAGCCATCCCGTCTTCATCTTACCGTTTGTATCAAAGAAATACCATGATCCATCAGAAGCCTTATACCAGCCTTTCTGTGCACCTCTGCTGGTTACGATATACCATGATCCATCTTTTGTCTGTAACCATCCACTATACATCTTAGCTGGTGTTTTTCTGATCTTATTTACATCATAAAGACCTGCCATCTCAATTCTGAGGTCATTAACAGATGCTAATCTTCTCGGTTCCAATGTCTGCTGTGACTTATCACCGTCAAAATCTCCGCTTGCCGGATAAAAACGCCATGTACATGCCCAGCAGATTGCTTCCCAAGCATAGTAGTCTATATCATAGTAATCGCTGTAATCATCACTACGACCAAAATCTATAGATCTTTCATATCCTTCATACTCTGCATATCTCATGAGCATAAGAGTCAGATCCTGTCTTGAGATGAATTTACCGACTCCGAAGGTATCCTCGTAAATATCAGGATAACCTACACAGATAGCATCATTCTTCTCACCCCAGACCAAAGCATCATAATACCAGCTTCCCGGTACAGCATCCTTAAATCTTGACTTTCCGGTTACCGCAGGTTTACCTGCCAGACAATAGAAATAATATGCGGCAGCTTCACGTGTTATAAGATTAGAAGTATCAGCCGGAACATCAGGGTCGATCGGCTTATGTGGTGTGCCCATAGGAGAAGTATTTACCTTAGTCTTATAATCAAGTACCAGACAGAAAATATTATCTCCACCTGTAGATGTATCTCCGCCCCAGTTCAGAGTCCATGACTGTCCCTGACATACTGTCGGTTCATCTTTTCTGACACCATCTTTATAAACCTTTATAAGACGACGACAGTTACCTATTTTAATTTCCTTTAAAGGATTGGTAAAAGCCATCAGATAATATAATTCTGTATTCTTGGAAATATCAAGATTACTTATACTATTACGTCCGCAATCCAGATATACAAGCTTCGGATTATGTGATACATCCAGAGAAGTCAATCCCGGAAATCCTGTATTCGGATCATCATTGTAGCTGACTATAAGCTTTGTCAATTCTGGATTATGGCTTACATCAACGCTCGAAGCATTATTATGAGCGCAGTTATAATACTGTAATCCCGGACACTTACTTACATCTATACTTCCAAGTCTCGGATTATCCCATACATCAAGTCTCTTCATCTTAGGACAGCATGTTACGTCCAATTCCGTAAAATCATTTCTGAACGCATCAAGATGCTGCATATTAGGATTATGACTTAAATCCAATTCCTTTAATCCACAGTCTCCGCACATAAGATGCTCAAGAACAGGGTTCTTGCTTAAATCCAGATGTCCTACAGGACTTGAATTACACTCGATATATGACATCTTCGGATTTCCGCTGACATTGAGTGATGTCAGATTATCACAATAGAAGCAGTAAACCCACTCAAGCGACGGAGTAGATGAAAAATCAAGTGATGTGAAATCATTATATGCAACCCACACACCTGTAATCAGCTGATTACCGCTGAGATCAAGCTCCGTTAAATGGTTATGCGAAGCATATAGTCCACGCAGTTCGGTTAAATATTCAATTCCATCCAAAGAATAGATATTACGATTGTCGGCATAGATATTTCTGGCAACCAGTATCTCATCACCATCAAGCAGACCGTTTTTATCACCATCAAAAGCTTCAGATACATATGCTCTGAAATTCGGATCAGGGAATGTATTGGCATTTATCCTGACATTGCCGGCACTGTCTATTGCCTCATCATCTTCCTTAATAATATCATCCTTTGAATTCTTATCCTTCTGAGTCAAAACAGCCTTCTTCTGTGCCTCAGCTATTTCAGCAGCCTTTTTTGCTGCTTCCTGCTTTAATTCTTCGGGAGTTTTTGTATTACTTTTTTCAGTTGTTTTTTCCTCTGAAGTCTTTTTTTCTGAGGTTTTTTCTTCAGTAGTATTCTCTTCAGTTTTCTCCTCAGTTGTATCCTTCGCAGCCTCCTCCGATGTTTCTTCAGATGCTGTTTCTTCGGATGTTTCCTCAGATGTTTCTGTTTCTTCTGTTGTTTCCTCAGAAGTCTCTATTCCTTCTGTCGTCTCCTCAGAAGTCTCTGTTCCTTCTGTCGTCTCCTCGGAAGTCTCTGTTCCTTCTGTTGTTTCCACGGAAGCTTCTGCTCCTTCTGTTGTTTCTTCAGAAGTTTCCGATGCATCTTCTGTATCGGCAGCATCTGCTTCAGACGACTCATCACTGATCACGGTAACAAGCTCGGCCTCATTTCTGTCAATTCCGGCAGCAAAAACCGTATCAGCACCACTTCCGAGCGCAATCATAAATGCCAGACATCCGGCAATGATCCTCGAAAGCCTTGCGTTAATTCTCCTCACCTTTTCATACCTCTCTTTACCGCCAAAGCGGCATTACATTTAAAGTTTATAGATTACAGCACACTACACACACATTTTTTATAATAACAGCGAAATAAGCCAAAATTTTTGCTGTTATTATAATAACACTTAAAAAGTATTCAAATGATATTATAGACATAAACATGTGTCAACGATACAAACACGACATTATATACCTGCATTCTCTTAAACAAATGTTTACTCAATATCTTCAAATACATTCTTAATAAAAATAATTCAAAATACTTACCAAGTCAATATACATATATAACAAAAATTATAAATTTGCGAACAAATAATAATATTCATTATCTGACACGTAAAAAGGGCCCGTGTTGTCACGTAAAAAACATCAGCTTGAAACGTAAAAAGGCCCGGCAGTTTCCTGCCGAGCCTGAGACTTTTATAACTTTATTTACTTATAAGACGTCCCTGTGAATCAAAAACAAATCGTTCATTATAAATGAAGTGCGTTCCTGTTAACAATGAACCTGATCTCATATAATATGTATTTCCGTCAACAGTAAACCAGCCCGTATCCGGACAATGACCTGTCTTATCTACATAGCATAATTCGTCATACGACTCATCCCCTTCATAGAACGTTCTTGTAAAGAAGCCCGGAGTAGTATGAACAGCTCCGTCAGTATCTGTAACATAATTTCCGTCACCGCTTATTTCGAAACTAGCCCTGACCATACCATCAAAAATGTAGTAGGTTTTACCGTTTTCCGTAATCTTTCCGGTATATGCGGTTCCATCCTTGTTAGCATAACATTTCGTTCCAAATCCGTCTACAGTCCAGCCGCCCTTAACAAGCTTTCCGTTCTGTCCGAATACAAAAAGATCATATTTTACCGGATCAAACGTAACTCCTGTAGCCAGTCTTCCGTAACCATCAAGATAATAATCACCTATCCATTCATTACGAAGATACTTGCCGTCATCATCTACATAACTCCAATAAGTTTCAACTTTTCCCCAAGGAAATGCTTCGGTAATAAGAGTCCATCCTTTTGCCTGAGAGAGATTTCCGCTCTTATCAGCTTTATAGCAAAAACTACCTTGGAGAAATGCTTTGTCTGTCACCAGCACTCCGTCATAATCAAAAGCATAATCATGTCCATCGACTGTTATTATCTGATTACGAACCATTTGTCCTTCACCGATAATGTAGCACCATTTATCTGCCACTTTATTCCATCCGACTTGAGTAATCTCCTTTCCTTCGCTATTAAATGCAGCATACCTATTCTTTCCACTTACAGGATCATAAAGCTTTGCAACCGTTTCCTTTAACATATATCCATCATTTGAAAATCCATACTTTGTACCGTTTATATTGATTATTTCTTCATTCGCAGCCGTTCCGTCTGACTTAATATAAAACCATACATCCTCATAATATTCTTCCCCTGCCAGATAATCAAAAGACTTAACCTTTTTCTTGGTCCACCCTGGTGTCTTTACTATAAGCCCGTTTTCATCAGCTAAGTAATAACTTCCATTATTATAAAGATCAACAATTCTATTCTTTATCAATTCTCCGTTATCAGATATAGCATAGATACCGCCTGAACCGTTTGACATCGGCGCTGTCACCACTGTTCCGTCATTATTCAGATATAAATCCTCCGGATTGCCCTTTCCATAGTACCTCGAATAGCCCTTTATCCAACCGCTCTTTCCGGTTACAAGCGCACCATTTTCATCAAAGTAGTATACACCCTTATCTGTTTTTGTACGCCCCCAATTCATATAACCATCTTCATCGAAATAGTATTTTTTACCGTCTATCGTCTTCCAGCCCTTAGCAGCCTGTCCTGTCTTTTCAAAATAATGCCAGGTACCCGGACTCGACTGAACCCATCCGGTTCTCATATTACCTCTTTCACCAAAGCAGTAATATAAGCTTCCGATCTTACCGATTCCTTGTACCAGTCTGCCTTCCATGGAGTAATACCAGGTTCCGTTTATCTGCAGCCAGCCATCTTTGATTTCTCCATTTGAATCCGCATAGCATATATAATCATTCTTTAAACTTCTTATATCAAAGAATCCGGTCTGTAAAACACCGTTTTTATCAACATAATAATTCTTTCCATCAACATGGATGTACTTTTTACTTTGAAGCATATAGTCAGGTGTCTCCGACTCAGGAGTTCCGAAATAATACCACTTTCCTCCGATTTGTCTCCAGCCATTGGCAAGTATTCCGTCTTTAATAACATAATACCAGCTGCTGCCTTCTACAGGTAATCCGTTAATTTCATGCTTTTCTTCTATCCATCCGTTTCGTGAAACAAGTGCACCGTCCTTTGTAAAATAGTAACCATATTTACCTGCAGTTACAACTCCTGACTTCATGTCCCATCCCATAGTATCAAGTTTTCCAAGTGAATTAATGTATGGCTCACCGAAGAAGTACGTTTTTCCTCCGATATCGGTCCAGCCTTCTTTCAGAATACCGTTCTTATCAGCATAGTACCATTCTGTACGATATTCACCGGGAGTTAATTCATATGTATGCTTTATCCATCCCGTCTGCATAACTCCGGATTTTGCAAAATAATACGGCTTACTCCTTACATAATATACGGCATCACTATTCATTAAAACTCCGTCATCTACCCAGCTTCCGTCACCTGACTGGTAATCATAACCGAAATGATACCACTTACCGTCTATGTTGTTCCATGCCTGTGCCAATCTGCCGGACGGATTGGCATAATAATACTCACTCTTATCTCCGTAAACATCTATCCAGCCTTTTTTCATAACTCCGGATTCACCAAAGTAATAATATGAGCCTCTTATATTCTCAAGATATGTGCACATATTATAACCCTTCAGTGTATAGCTTCCGTCAGATTCCTTCTGTGTCTCTCCAAAATGATAATCATTTTTGTCTAAAACAACCCAGCCCTGATCAAGCTTACCATTCTTATTTGAATGCAGCCATTCGCCTCCATCGGTCTTTGCCCAGCCGACAGCCATAACACCGCTCTTTGCAAAATAGTAGGAATTTCCCTCTACCTCAGCTATACCGTCTTTCTTCATAACATAGCCGGATACTTTATATGTACCATCCGAATTCTTTACAGAATCGCCGAAATAAAAATATAATCCTCCCTGTTTAACCCAGCCCTGCTGGAGATGGCCGCTGTTATCCGCAAAGTAATCATTGCCCAATTTATTGATCCATCCTGTTTGCATATATCCGTCACTGTCAAATATATAGGTGTAACCACCGATAGAAACGATAACATTCTTATAATATGTATTTGTGCCGATATAGTATCTCCACTTATCCCCGAACCGAACCCATGTATCAGGTGTATACATCTTACTTTCATCATTAGTTATAACAGCGTTTACTTCTTCATCCTTATCGGATTTCATTGAAGTTTTACCGGCATCAGGCTTTGCGACATCGATATCAGCCTTTACTGCATCAGCCTTTGCCGCATCGGTATCACTACTTAATTCAGCTTTTTCTGTTTTTTCCGAAGCATCAACACTTCCGGACTCAGCTGACTCAGTGCTCTCATCCGTATCTTCTTCCGAAACAGGATTATCTGACACGTTCTCGGATATTTCATCCTCTGCCGTATCCTCTGCAACTCCATCGGTATTATCTTTCAGAACTTCCTCTTCCAGATTCTCGGCTGTATCCGATATTCCTTCCTCGTCAATCATGTCAGCATCCGATACTTCAGAATTATCCCCAACTTCGATATCTTCTGATTCTTCTTCTGCCTCAGCATCCTCCGAAATCCCCTCAGCTTCAACGCTTTCAGCCTCTTCCGTTGCTTCTTCATCCTCTGATGCTTCCACTGCCTCAGTGCTATCAGGTATGTCAGCATCATCAGATTTTCCAGTTTCCTCTTCAACAGCAGAAACTGCCTCAACTGTTTCCTCCTGATGAACTATCTCATCAGCATGAACAGTTTTCGGTCCTGCCGCACCTGTTGAAATAAGAAATGCCGCAGCCGCAACCAACCACGGGCTCGCCTTCTTCCTCATCCTCTGTTACCTCCTTATAAATCTGTTACCTTCAAGTTATTCGTTCAAAAGCTATACTCCAATAATATCTGTCATTAAAATCCATTTAAACATCCGATTTAATGATATTTAAAATCAAAAAGCCCGGCAGTTTCCTGCCGGGTATGATCTTAATTATCATCTTCCGATTCTTTGATTTTCTTAGCTGCATCTTCAATTCTTTTTGTTCTGTCACAGCGTTCTGCATTTTCTACGATAACAATGTCGGGATCATATGCTTCGATCACAGCCTTTGCATCGTCCAGATAGATTCCCCAGATTACTATCACTTCATGAAAACTTTCAGCCATATCATCTATGATAAAGGTATCAAAATAACTGTCACCTATGAACAAAACTCTTGTATCATTATCAATACTGGCGTTTGTGAAATATCTGTTCCATGAGTCCTCTGAAAGGTATGTCAGCTTCTCATTTGTCAAAACCGCCTGAGGGTCTTTAATTTCAAAATTCTCTTCATAATCGGGCTTATGTATTCCTCCGAAAACTGTTTCACCCTGGTCTGTAACCGATATATTATAATCCGATTCCTGAAGGATTTTATATTTATTATCCGATTCGGAATTAATTGCATTCATCAACTGCAGATATGCTAAATATGCACCTCTCTGAGTCCAGTGTGACGGATCCCCCCACACGCTATATGTAGCATAATTCTTCTTTTCATCAATTAACAGCTGTTTTGATGAGATAACATTCACATCCGTATATCGTTCGAACGCATCTATAAAATAATCTGTTTTTGATTTTTCTCCCGATTGAATTACGGTTGTCGGAAAATATTCCGGATAGATAGAATGCTTATCCCAGCATTGTACATAATAAAACTGCCGACCTTTCCCTACCACATAATCCTTTAGACATTGCAGACTTTCGGCTTTTTTCTGTAATTCTTCTTCAGTATAGAGGTTCTTCCTCTGATAATCGACAAGCATTACATCTGTTGCATAATTCAGTTCCCCATTCGGTCCCAGATACATATTCGTATTATTCGAAAGCACATTGAATACATAGAACTGTATCCGCGCATTCTGAATGACCATTTTTGAACGCAGTCCGATATTATCATTTATCCAGTTTTCAAAATCGGCTGTATAATTCTTATTCCATGTTCCGTCCTCATTGTGAATTTCCGGAAACGGCGCCAGCTTTCTTTTCTCATCAACGGATACCTTTCCGTTCTTAAGATTAGTCATCGAAAGAGGAACAAGAATCATAGCAAAAAAGGCCAATATGAAAATGATCCTAATTACTTTGTTAAACATTTGCCACCTCTCTGTCAGAATTGAAAATATATAAACGGATTATAGGTTCCCGAAACGATTCTTATCATTGCCATATAAAAGAGCATAAGAAGCAGCATGTATTTCGCTATCTGAAATGCTTTCTCTGCCACATGAGCTTTCATAAGCTTACCCAGCTTTGTCGGAACAGCCGATGCAAAGAATATTCCTATCAGCATGACAGTGAGAGTCCATCTGTCAAGAAACCAGAATACCGAATATCCCGGCTTCTCCGGTGCAATCGCACCGAACATTACAGCAATATACTTTACTGCATCCTTTATATTCGGTGCCCTGAACAGCACCCATCCTATATTGACAATAAAAAGTGTATATAGCTTGGAGAGGATTGCCTTAGAACTATCCTTCTTTCGAAGCAGACGTTCGAGCAATATAAAGAAACCGTTCCATACGCCCCATAAGATAAAATGCCATGCCGCACCATGCCATATTCCCGTAAGCAGAAATACGATTGACAGATTCAGATACACATTTTTCCTGTTTCCTCCCAGCGGGATATAAACATAATCTCTGAACCACGAAGACAGGGATATATGCCATCTTCTCCAGAATTCGCTTATACTCTTGGATATATAAGGCAGATTAAAATTCTCATTAAAATGGAATCCGAACATTCTGCCGAGTCCGATAGCCATATCACTGTAACCGGAAAAATCAAAGAATATCTGCAGCGTATAACCTATACTTCCTACCCATGCAACAATCCATGAATTTTCGGTTGCTCCATTATTCCATATAGCATCAACCATTGAAGCCATTGTATTGGCTATGATTGCTTTCTTTCCGAGACCGATTATAAATCTTTCTATACCATAGCTGAAATCATCCAATGATACCTTTCTTTCATCGATTTCCTCGACTATATCCGTATATCTTACTATAGGTCCGGCAATCAGCTGAGGGAACAGGACGATATATAGTCCAACCTTAAATATATTCTTCTGTGCCGGAACCGTCTTTCTATAAACGTCGATAACGTATGACATTCCCTGAAAAGTAAAAAATGAGATTCCTATCGGAAGAATGATCCCCTTCAGTTTAAATGTGGTTTTGGCAATCTCATTTATACTGTTGATGACAAAATCAAAATACTTAAAATAAAAGAGTATCGCCAGATTTGCCAATACGGCAATAACCAGAATAAACTTTTTCGGTTTATTCAGCTTATCGATCAGTAATGCACATATATAGTTCAACAATATACTGAGAAGAATTATCCATAGATAATTAAGCTGTGACCATCCAAAGAAAATAAGGCTCACAAAAAAAAGCCAATAATTCTTCAGCTTTCCGGGTGCTATATAATATCCGAGCAGCGTAATCGGCAAAAACAAAAATAAAAATACTGTTGAACTAAATACCATATTCGATTTATCATCCTCTGATTTCTTAGCCTGAATTCAGACTTAAAAACATACTTTGTTTATTATACTTCTTTTATATAACAAAATCTACCATCCCTGCATAAAACCGGATTTTAACCCCTGCTCAGCAGAGAATTTGGGATTTGGGGATTTCACAAGAAATGAAGTTTCCTTGAATAAATCGAAAAAAGGGCCCGGCATATTTGCCGAGCCCCTCGATTTCAGAACTTCTATTCCGAATTATTCTGAATTTTTTAATTACTTAGCACTGCTAACAAGTGCACCCTTAGCATCGAAGATAAACTTCTGTCCGTTGAGATACTGTGTACCTGTCAGTGCAGCACCATTTTGGAAGTAATACTTCTTACCACCGATTGTATGCCATCCTGCTTCCAAAGCATGTCCCTGAGAATCTACATAGCAATTCTCAAGTACAGTAAACTTCTTTCCTGTATATGGACAAGTCATCTCAAACTTTCTCTGGAACCATCCTGCTGTAGTACGGATTGCACCATTTGAATCAGCAACAAACGGATTATTATAATCATCATAGAATGTATACTCAAGATATCCATCATCTACCATGTAAGAATATCCGCCCTTCTTCAGAATACCGTTATATCCTATTCCGTTCTGATCTCCGTAAGCCCTAGCTGATGTATATGGAATGTTGGTGAAATTATTCTTTACAAGCTTACCATCTTCACCAAATACAAAATACCTGTCTTCATCATTGATATAAGAAGGTCCGGTAACCATCCTTCCATTATCTACATAATACCAGCTTCCGTTGTCTCCCGGTATCCACTTATCATCACGATAACATCTTCCTTCAGCATCCAGGAATACCCATACATTATCATACCTCTGGTTTCCATCATAAAAGTCTCTTACAAACTGCCAGCCCTTTGATAAGTATGTAAGCTTTCCGTCCTTATCAGCCTTATAGAACCTATTATCGTCGTAGTTATAGAAATTAGTATTTACATATAATCTTCCTTCTTCATCAAAGTAGTACTTTTCATAATTGATTGTATATATACCATCACTATAAACTTTGCGGTCCTTAATATAGTAATAGCTTCCGTCTACCTTATGCCAACCATCTCCGGTAACTTCCTTACCGTTCTCATCAAAAAGTCCGTAGCGATAACTACTTGTCTTTGAATCATATAAAGAACTCTGAAGATTTCCTGTCTGCATTATACCATCATAATTAAAGGCATAAGTAGCACCGCCGATACTCATGATTTTGTTTGTGGTTACTGCATAACTTGGATCAAGATAATACCATACAACCTCATAAGCTGAATTACCGAATTCATCATGAACTAAGCGCTTTCCGCTTTGCCAGCCCTTCTTCCAGATAACCTTTCCGCTTGCATCTGTAAGTCTTAAGTTTCCATCGATGTATAATGTACTATTCTTTACAAGTTCTCCATTACTGTTAATAGCATAGATTACATCATTTGAAACCTTCATAGGCGCAGTTCTTACAGTACCGTCTTTGTTTACATAGCAGTCTACTACTTCTTTCTTTCCATTGATATCAATAACTCTTTCAAATGACTTCCATCCGTTTGCACCGGTTGCAAGTGCTCCGTTTTCAAAGAAATAGCGCTTTCCTTCAACATAGGAAATGTTATCAGCCATTCTACCTGCATCATCACTATTACCTGAGAAGAAATAGTACTTCTTACCGCTGAGAGTTCTCCAACCCTTAGCAGCTACTCCCCAGCTATCGAAGAAACGCCAGGTATTCTCACCTGTCTGTACCCATCCGGTTCTCATATCGCCTCTTTCACCGAAGCAATAATAATTACCGTCTACATACCTGACACCTCTTGCAAGTACTCCATTTTCTGCATAATAATCCTTGCCGCCAATCTTAAACCATCCGTTCTGAAGAACACCTGAAGCTGATGCATAGTAAGGAGTTGTTTCATAAAGATCGCTTATTTCGAACATTCCGGTTCCTAAAACACCGTTCTTATCAACTCGATAGTTATTACCCTTCCAGCTAAGGGTCTGATCAGTTTTCAAGTAATAATAATTATTATTGGATGTTTCTCCGAAGAAATAATAGTCAGATCCTATCTTCTGCCATCCCTGAGCAAGTATACCGTCCTTGATAGCATAATACCAGTTATGTCCTGAATATGATCCATCACTGTTATAATACTTTTTCTCTATCCATCCAGTCTGCTTAAGTGCACCATAATCATCAAAGAAGTATCCATAATTACCGATTTTGTTAACGCCCGTCTTCATGGCATATCCCCAGACATTATACGTACCATCTGAATAGTTAGACACATTTCCGAGGAAATAATCCTTACCGCTTACTGTTGTCCAACCCTGCTGAAGTATACCCTTCGGATTTGCATAATACCATACAGAGTCTGTGTCATAGTAACCATAATAACCAGAATAATCATAATAACCATAATAACTATCATAATTACCATCTTTTAATTCAATCCAACCTGTACGGTTCACACCGAACTTATCAAAATAATAAGGCTTTTCCTCAATAAAATAAGTCTGATTCTTTCGCATATCATGGCCGTAAGCATACCAGCCTTTATAACTATCGTGATATGAACTTCCGAAGAAATAATTCTTATTATCTATCTTAGCCCAACCGGATACCAATTCACCTGATGTATTTGCATACCAATAGGTATTGCCATTTCCATTTCTGTCAATCCATCCGGTCTTCATGGCACCGTTATCGCCAAAATAATAGTCCTTACCATAGAGGTTATATGAATATGTTCTCATATCATAACCCTTAACCTCATACTTATTCTCCCCTACCTGATTGGTATATCCGAAATGATACCAATTATTACCTACCTTCTTCCAGCCCTTAACAAGCTTTCCGTCAGTACCGGCATAATATGATGAAGATCCGTTGGATGCCCATCCGGTCATCATTATACCGCTCTTTGAGAAATAATATGAATCACCCTTGATCTCATAAACACCATTTGATCTCATTGCGAATCTCGTCGCAACCGAGTCACTCGCTGAAGCGTTAGGTGAACCCAGATAGAAATATACTCCATCCTTAGGAAGCCAGCCGCTTATAAATGCACCACTTGAGTTTGCATAGTAATAATTTCCATCATAATTTACCCAACCGGTCTGTGCGTATCCGCTTGAGTCAAGGTAATAATAATTACCGCCATCCTCGAAAAGACGATCCTTGTAAAAATCATAATTTCCGGTTCCGTAATAATATCTCCACTTACCGTTAAGATTATTCCATCCGGTTTTTGATACCAAAGCTTCTTCTTCATTGGTTACTACCGGCTTGATTTCTTCAGCGTCTTTCTTCTCGTCTGCCTTTGCAGCATCTTTCTTATCATCTGCCTTTACAGCATCCTTATCTGTAACTTCCTTAGCTGCCTCAGCATCCTTCTTGTCGTCAGCTTTTGCTGCATCTGTATCTGTGCTGACTTCAACTGCTTCAGCATCCTTTTTATCTTCGATTTCCTCTGTTTCTTCAGTCTCGTCCTCAGCTGTCTCCCCTGTCTCTTCTTCAGCTGTCGTCTCTTCTTCCGTAGTCTCCTCAGCATCTGTTACTTCTTCATCTGTAACTTCAGCTTCTTCAGCTGTAGCTTCAGCTTCTTCAGCTGTCTCCTCGCCTGCTTCCTCTGCCTGCTCTGAAACCTCCTCGGAATCTGTTACTTCAGCCGCCTCTTCTTCGCCTGCTTCTACAGTTTCAACGTCAGAACTCTCTACATCTTCTTCCTGACTCTCTGAAACCACTGTTTCATCTTTAACAAGTTCATCAGCATGAACCTTGTCACTGGCTGCACCTGTAGAAATAAGCAGTGCTGCTGCCGCAACTAACCACGGACTCGCCTTTTTCCTCATTTTCTGGTTACCTCCTTTTTTTGTTTAACCTTCAAGGTTTGGCACATATGGATATATTTTTTCATATGTGCAGATCATATAGATCATCCGATCTACCATAGTATCAGCAAAGCCTTATGCTTTAAAATGAGGATATGCATGAAGCATATCTTTAGTCTCAGCATGAGCTTCGCACTCATAATTCCGGCATTAGCTGTTTGGGGGATTGCTCAGAAAACGATGTAGATATGAATGATATGTTCTCACTTAGGGACCAATCATTCAAGGTAATCATCACAATCTTTACATATAATGCCTAAATCATTCGTCATTATATCATAATAGATAGTGGTATGTATACCAGCAATTTTAATAAAATTGTTACTATTCACAATTATATATAAAAAAATTGTTACTATTCACAGTTAAACATAGTCATAGGCAGTCTGCTTACTTGTAAGCAAGACTGCCTATGACTATGTTTAAACTGCGTAGCAGCAACTTCATATATATGAAATAACGTGTCTCCGCAGGAGACAGTTAGGTGCGCAGCACCGTCGTTATGAATATATATGAAGTTGACTGTGAATAGTAACTTCATATATATGAAATAACGTGTCTAATCCACTTCCAACGTGCTGTTCATGTTGATCAGAAAATCATAATTTTCAAATGTGCATAACATATATATCTCATACACACCGGATTCATTTGCAAAACCATAAGCCACGGAGTCGAAATAAGAATAGAATCCCGATCTGTCATAATTCACTCCGTCTCCGAAGAATTCAGTCACGTCTTCCCTGATCGATCTGTATGTAGGGATCACATAGTAATTCTCTTCATCTTTAAGAACCAGCCTTGCCTTGACCCTCCTTGAATCAATGCCCTCCTTCGCAATCCAACCGGTGATATATATACGATTGCTCGCTTCAGTTTCAAGCCATTCACATTCGGTGTAGTCAACATATCCTCTGAAATCTTCTCTGGTATCGATTTTGATGACCTTTGAATCATCCAGAACATGTATACTATCATCCTTAAGCTTCACGTCCGCGAAATACCAGGTGACAACAAGCGATACTGCAAAGATTGCCGGAACGACAATCCGTCCGAATTTCTTCAGTGCATCCCTAACTTCAGAAAATCTCTGAGATACCGAATGTACCGGCTCATTATCTGATGCCGCAAGAATCAGTAGGAACGGATTATATGCGATTTCAAGCAGGTGATGTTCAATAATACACTGTCCCGCCAGGACAACGAGTATTCCAAGATGTATAAGATTTCCCTTTTTCTTCTCTTTAAGACTCAGATATACCCATGCAGCACAAACTGCAATGAGAATCATATATCCAAATCTGAACATGATATTCAGATATGATGAGTCAAGGAAGAAATACGTCTTTCCCGGAGCAACCGTTCCGCCAAAGCCCTTCATAACTACCGGCTGTCCCCAGGCACGGATATTATAATTTTCAAAAGCACGTCCGCCGATAAGAAGTCTGTTATTGAGCATAGAATTCAGGCGGACAAATAACGGATTATCCCCATCATAAAGGAGTGACAATATCACTATACCCAACGCTGCAACAGGCATAACAAAGCTCAGCATATACCCGCCTATATTCTTAAGCTTGTGTGGAATATACTTCTTCACTGCTCCGAGTACCAGGAAAGCCCCAAACAGCGCTATACATCCACATGTAATTCTCGCATGACAGAAGTGGTAACAGAAAAGGCACGTTCCTATAAGCAGCAGCATATCCACGATCAGCTTCTTAACGGTTATAACCTTATCACTGTATCTCAGCCACAGATAAACTGCCGCAATAAAGAAGAGGTGTGCAGCAAAATCCGTCGGGTATACGATTCCGAAGGACATTCTCGGTGTATAGTAATGACTTTCCTGTCTATAGATAAGGTTGTTTATATTTCCAAGCAGCGCATGTGTTATCGTTAGCATCATGAAAATGTTGGATACAACCAGGAATATCTTCAGTATAAGCTTCCTGTCTATTGATTTCATACATATGATCAGCAGTGCTGTCTCTATTGCAAAAGATCCGTACGAAAGTGTAGACCAACCGTTGGAGAAATACGATACCACAAGACAAATACTCAGAACGGCAGCGATTATATCGCTCTTTGTAAAGCTTTCTCTAAAAAATGTGAGTCTGGCTATCACTATAGCAACAAGCACGATCCTTATCAGAATGAATACCGTATCATCCCATTTTATACCGAATGTTGTTGTTGCCGAAAAACTGATCACAACCAGAAGCGAGAATATAAGGATAGCCGCCACATCGACAACCCCCTTAACTATTCTGACATACTTTTCATTAAGTGTCTTTGCCGCAGCTTCATCCTTATCAGCTCTGATTCCGAGATACGCAAGAAAGAGTCCGGTAACCACAAGCATCAGATAGCCTTCCTCGTTTCTCATCATAACGAAAAAGTACATGATGTAGCAGATATTAATGATCAAAAATTCCTTTGCGAAGGTAAACCTTGTTTCCCCTTCTCTTTTTCTTACTACTATTTCTTTAACGGCACAGGCAACATTTGCAATAAAATATACAATCTTTGTAAAGAGGCCTACAAATCCGAATCTCCAATAGGTCTTCATCCACTCGACCTCAATACTCTTCTTGATGAAGCCTCCGCCTCCTTCAAAAACAACTCTGTGTCGAAAAGCTGCAGTATATCCCTTACCAAAGGCCTTGAAGCCCTGAAGCTCATAATCAACCCAGCCGTAAAGATCGAAACGGTTTCCTATTCCCTTTGCGTTATCCGTAAGACCTACACTGTGAAGATAATCCACATAACTGTCATCAAAAAGAACCAGGACCGACTTGATCGCTATATCAATGATTCTTCTGAAGGATTCCGAAACAAGTGCAAGGATCGCACATACCACGATTCCCGCAGCCGAAACGATCAGTATAAATTTCAGAAATTTCTTCCAGCCCATTATCATGAAAAGATTGAGCATAACACCGACAAAGATACATATCCATGTCGAACGGGACATTGTAAAGAATACATTTAAAAGGATACTGAGCCCCATAATAATAAGGCCGATCCTGTAGCGTTTGTTTTCGGTATTGCACCATCGGTAAATGATCAGAAAGAGAGCGATCATACAATAAGCGCAATATGTATTAGCATGCGAAGTAAATCCGATAATCCTTAAGAAACCGAATCTGTCATCATTATAATTAAGCGTCGCTCCAACGTTGTTGAGCAGTCCGAAGACATTAACTCTCGTAATCTCCTCTATTATACCGAGAAGAGACGCCACGAATGCCGTAATGATAACTCCGTCAAGAATGAAAAAGAATCTTCTCTCACTGTTGATCACAGACACCGCAAGAATATAAAGCACCGGAATAAGGATTAAATACTTGATATACCAGATATCATCATGATAGACCAGAAGCGCGCAGAATACCGCATAATAAAACATAACGATCTTAAAAAGCCATCTGCTGCTGATACCGTTTTCAATCTTATGAAAAGCCACGATTGAAATTCCGAGTACCAGTATCGCGCCTATATCCTTAACAGAATTTGCTATATCAACTCTCAGATAATGCGGCATCACCGGATAAAGAAATATAAATATCGCAAGTGTCGCGAGGCTGATATATTCAGTTTTCTTAACAGTCTTTACATTTTCCATATTTCAAATATAACTCAGATTCTTCCTTTAATGATTCTCTTAAGCGTTCCTATAAAATAATCCTTACGTTTACGTGAATCCATTTTTCCGGCGTGTTTATCGAGCAGTTTCCTGTTATAATCCGGTGCCGGTTTCAAACATAATCTCATAGCCGAGATAACAGTCTTCATCATGGTTTTTCTGGTGAACTGTGCAGGCTGATATTTCCTGAAGGAATCCATCTTATCGGTAAATATGCATTCCGTAGTAAGATATCCCTGTTTAATTGCTTTCTCCACTACCTCAGTTGCGTCTTCACTTCTCGAAATAATAATATTCCGGCCTTCATGCTCGGAGAAATCCGGCTTTCCTTCGGAATCAAGCTGCCAGAAATCCGCACATACAATATCCGCAAGCTCTCCCGTTCCGTCCAGGCAGAACCTGCATATCTTTCTGATATCCCTTCCGAGATACTGTCCCCACGCAACCTTATATTCGAGCTTAGAATCTCTGCCATCTGAAGTTTCAGCCGTTGTATATCCCGGCCAGCCGTTGCCTCTGTAAGTTAACCCTTTTAGTTCCTTCTTTGAAACCTTAAGTTTCTCAAGAAGCCTGTCCTGCGCTGCCGCACTCGGCTCTCCCGCACAGAAGAAGCTTAGAAGCAATCTTATACTATTCTTCAGTTCAGGATATATATTCATATATAACCTGAGCGTCATTACATCACACGGCTTGCCGACGAAAGCGTAGCTCTTTCCTTCTTCAACTATACTGAGTATTTCCTTAAGCGGACTCGATATGCTGTACCTCGAACCGCATCTCGAACGGACCTCTTCAGCGGTATAGCTTACCACTGTTTTTGTTTTGGTAGGATCATTATCCCTAAATGTTGTCTGGATTATTCCGTCAACACTATTTGACTCAAGCAGATAAGAACATATTTCGGTAAGAGCACCGCCCGATGCGGCTCTGAATCTTATCTTCTCGTCCTTGGCCCATCCTACATAGGCTGCATCAACATTTCCCCAGATATCACAATCTTCTGTATCTCTGTAATAGAAAACAGGGCAGAGCTTTTCCAGCTCTCGAACATCGCTTATACTGTCCCGTCTGACACGTGGGAAGCCCTTTTCGTCTTCATACATTTCGGCTTTCTTCATTGATTCGCAGAGTCCGCAGCCGGTACAATATTCACTTATATATTTCTGCTTATTCATAAGCAAGTCTCCATATTAAATCATCTGCCACACTTATTTACCGAAAGGCAGGAACATACTGCATTTTTCTCTGTCCACATAAAGCATAACTCCGACAAAAGCCATGATCATCGGCCATCTTATATACCACTGATCCATCAGTACATAGAAAAGCACCGTTGCCGCAGTCAGTTCCAGTATCGGAAGTATAAATGTCTTAAACGGATAGAGATTTTCCAGTTTTTTCGCATAGATCGAATGAAGTACAAATGCTATAAAATATGAAACGAGCGTAGTATATGCAGCCGCAACATATCCGTACTTCGGTATGAAAATAAAATTAAGTATAAGATTCGAGCATGCCGCAATTATCGTATTGATCGTGACATACAAAGTTTTCTTATGATAGTGCTCTATATTTACATATAAAGAATAAGCGAAGCATATATAATTTGCCAGAACGATCGGCGGTATTATGCTTATTCCCTCCCAGTACTGAGGTTTTCTCGCAAGCAGCTTTACAACCTCCGGTCCAACAAGAATAACTCCCATCATCGCGTAGGTTATTATATTTATATATCCCTTAACAACCTCGTTAATCTTATCCTGTTCTTTATTCTTCAGTCTTTCCGTAAACCACGGGATCCAAACACCATCAAGTGCCGTGGTAATCGCAGTTGCAATCGTTCCGAAGTTATATATTACGCCGTATATACCTGTTTCAGAATCATTTCTGAGAGAAGATATCATATTTCTGTCAGATGTGGACAGTATATAGAGACCTATTCCATGCACTACAAGCGGTGCCGAGATCTTAAGACCGTAAACCAGATATTCCTTGTTGAAATAAACCTTACTCTTCTTATATACAAGCACTACCGTAATAAGTGCAAAAAATATCTGTACTGCCGCCGTCGGAATAATACGTCCCAGATACAGCCTGTTATTCATAAAGAAATAAATAACAATTACCGAAATTATCACGGATATCAGATTCGGCAGGATCATCAGTGCGGTTCTGAATTTATATCTGTATTTCATCATCAGATACATTATATAATTCTGCATCAGCGCAGAAGCTATACCCTGTATAAGACAGACTATCACCAGTGCTATACTTATCTTAGGTCCCATAAACCAGAGAATGATTATCGCTCCTAGACTTATTACTATACCGCTGGTAATAGTGAAGGTCGTTGAAACCGCCATAAAATCATCTATCTTATCTTTATAATCTATAAATGCGGCACGAATGCCCATATAAATAGCCAGTCCCATGACCATCGTAAGGATTGATAGATATCCGTTATAATTAACTACCACTCCGTACTCATCAGTCTCGAGAAGTGTTGTAAAAATCGGAACTGTCAGAAATGACATTCCCTTATTAAACAAGTTCCCGATCATATAATAGGCACTGGCTTTTTTCAGATCAATTTTTTCCATCTATAACTGCCTCTGCAAATCTACGGGGATCATATAAGTAATCATAATACTCAAGAAGCTTCTCCGGTTCCAGAAGGAACCACTGAGACTTCTCCAGAAGTTCTATAGTCTCATCGTCGAACCTCTTTCTTATTACTCTTGCCGGATTCCCGGCAACAACAGTATACGGGGCAACATCATGTGTTACAACCGATCCCGCTCCGATTACCGCTCCGTTCCCAATACTTCTGCAACCTGCAGTAATAATCGTACCGTAACCGATCCAGCAGTCATTTCCGACAGTCAGCTTGAATCTCTCGATATCCTTAACCTTATCTCCACCCCAGCTTTTCTGATAGAAATACGGCGACATTGACGCCGCACTCATAGGATGATTCGCACCAAAATAATGAACATCCGGACCGAAGGAACAGTAACGTCCTATCTCAACCGTTCCGCCCGTATTAAAGCCGCTGACAAAACAGCTTCCGTAAGTATGCATACCGATCTTAACCTTATATTTCTTTTCAACATACTCTCTGAGGGTTTTCGAGCGCTGCTGTCCGCCCTCCTTACGAACTATTTTCCTTTGTATTATTCGGCTGCCTATCAGTGGCATATCCATCATTTTTATCTTACTCATATCTCACCCTAGAATTTAACAACTCTTTCAAGAAGAAGCATTATTTCCTTAGCAAAATCGTTTATCTTTTCCTTAACGGCTCCCATAGCCATTTTCCCGGAATAGACAAGCCTGTCCGAATGACCTATCATTTCCTTTGTATGTACGAGTGCCGACTCCGTATCCATCTCAGTTCCGTCGACTATATAGGCATAACCGAGCTTGTTATACAGGCCCTTGAACTTTCTGCTGTAAGCAAAAGGAATCGTTGCAACTCCCGATGAAAATGCAGCGATCGTCGCATGCATTCTCGCGCCGATAAAAATATCCATGCTCGATATATAATTCTTCGCTTCATACGGCGATTCAAAGCACGGAGCAAGAACAGTATCCGGGAATTCCCGATTCAACTCCTCGCATACCTGATAATCACCGTCCGGAACTATCCAATCCGCATCACCGGATTTTGTAACATGAGGGATCAGATGAACTTTATATCCTTCTTCCTCTGCATATTTTATCACTTCTCTGATATATATCTGATAATCGGTCTTAAGTCCGAACTGATTTGTATTACCGTTGAAGCCTCCCTGCCAGAGAAGTCCCGATATATTGAGTCCGAGTGTCTTCTCATCATACTTTGTTTTCTTATAAGGCAGAACAAAGGCTACATCTGTTACGGATTTGACTTTTCTATGTGACAGCTTTTCAGCATAGTCGGATGAGATATCATCCCTGGCATATGCCGTACTTGCCAGATGGATTGCTTTTCCCGCAAGCTTCTCCAGCTTCTTATTCTCGAAAGGCCCATACGTCTGCGGCGTTAGTACAAAAGGTGCTTTTGCCATTCCGCACATCATCTTCACGAGTATATTCTTATATACACTCTTTGTGAAGTATATATCCGAGAATCCGTCTCCGTATGTTGCATCAAATATAATATCACATCTTGAAAGCTTCCTCTTAAAGCCTATAAGATTTTTCTTAAGACTCACCTCGGCAAGTGTAAACTTAAACTCAGGGAAATAATCCGCTATTTTACCGAAACTTTTCTCGGACGAGAAATTGATGATCTCAATTCCGTCAGGGTCCATCTGCAGGACCTTGCTCTTCTCAACACATTTCTTGATTATCGTGAGAAAAGATGCGGTAAGCGCCTGACATCCCATATTCTCATGTTCAAACGAATATCCAAATAAACCTATTACCATATTGTCACCTACTTCTGAAAGGCTACTCAGCGTCGCTTTCTTCTCCCATAACACGCTGAAGTGCCTTTAAATAACCATAACCATATTTCATATCGGGCTCAAGATACGTACCCTCGCCCCATTCATTCCATGCATTTATAAAGATAAACGGACTATCCAGCTCCTCTGCATTTTTTATCTGGAGTCTCATATACTTTTCAAATCGTGACGGTTTCGCCCCATAGAAGAATGTTGAATGCTCTGCCCTGCGCGGTGTATTGTCCCAATCCACAAAAGCACCGAGGCAGATTGACTTTCCTTCAAACTCTTTATGACGTCTATTCAGGATATTCTTCCATATTCTTTTATAACTGTACAGAAGACACTTTGTTCCGTGAAGCAGATTAAATGCTGTCTTCACTGCATAATCCACAGCTCTGTCCTTCTTGCTCCTTCCGAACTTTGTAGAAAAGAGCGGCTCAAATTCCAAATATGCCTTCGACTCGGATGAATATGCTTCATCCTGAAATCCGTTCAGTTCTTCAACGATATAGATTCCGTCAAAGCCCTCCTTACGGCATCTCTCATCCCAATACTTAACCATGTCGTCACAATCCGTAATCGACTTGGTCTTATAAAGAACCAGCACAGGCTTGTTATCTACTTTTATATATTTCTCATCCTTAAAGAAATCAAGGAAATAATCAAAATGTTTCTTCCAGTCTTCCTCTCCCGGATAATTCTGTTCCACAAGGACCTCTCTGCTGCCTTCCCAGGATCTTATCCATGGTTCGTTGGCCCAGCAGAAGCAATAAGGAATCCTTTCATCCAGCTTACGCATTATCTCGAGCGGTTTCTCAAGCAGAAGCTTTCCGTCAAACCAGTAATGATAATAACAGAAGCCGTCGAGCCCTGCCTTCTTTGCCAGACTCATCTGTCTTTTCAGTGCTTTCTCATCCGTCAGATCATAATAATCCTCTTTATACGGAGTTCTCGGCTGATTATGCATTTTATAAAGAGGCTTGCTCTTCTTTGTATTTGTCCATTCGGTAAAGCCTTCGCCCCACCATTCGTTATTCTCCGGTATTTCATGAAACTGTGGCAGATGAAATGCCAGCACTCTTAAATTACCCTTCATATTTCGGCAGTTCCTCCATAAAAAGCCTCGGCGATAATCCCTCATCATATTTATAATCTATCTCCGCACTATTCTTTAATCGCGAAAAATCAATATCCACAGGTCTGTTGATCACCTGCATATAATCAGGATTAAAATATTCATGTTCCTTTGCCGTAATGTTATTTGTTATCAGATATTTATTGTAAAAAATCGCTTCATAGAATCTCATGGTAAGACCATCCTGGCCTTCCTGACACACCTCCAGCAGCGCACGCGTCCTTGATATTCCCTTTAATATCGTCTTATACCCGACACGTTTATATATAAATTTGATTTCCGGATAATCCGCTCTGTAAGATTCTATCTTATTCTTCGGAACAACTACCGTGAAATCGGGCTTAAGTCCCTCAGCCACAGCCATTTTATAAACAGTATACAGAAATTTCATTCTGCCTTTATCCGCTCCGATATAATAGAGATCACTCTTTTCATCCTCATTCCCCGGCTTCGGCAGTCTGCATTTTGAATAGATCTGATTGGTATACAGGAATCCGTACTTCTCGGAATCGCTCTTCTGAAATGTATATATCCTCTCAAAGTTGATCTTCCTGATCAGCTTTGTTATCTTCTGCGGCAGTTTATCAAACGAATCAAGAAGCAGTGAGATCAAATGTACATTTTCACGAGCCGAAAGTTCATTGAGAAGCTGTCTCGGAAATTTATGAACCGCATTATTTACGACTACAATATAATATTCTTTGGCATTATCCTTCGTCATCCTGAGAAGAACGGAATATTTGTTCCATATAGTCTTAAACGGCAGATCGATATGGCATGCGATCCTGTAGCTGAAATGCAGTCTGATAAGCTTATCTATGAGCAGATTCTTCGGCTCATAAGTTTTTGTGATCTGTGTCGCATTTTCCATCCTTCCGACATCGCTCATCATCGCACGATTCGATTCCGATCCCGTATCTATCAAAATGTATTCTACAGTTTTTTCACTCAATTTACTTCTTCACCTTCTTAATCAGCCCGAGAAGACCTGTTCTGTAAAGCGTCCTCTTTGTTGACTCCAGCATCTTATCCGTAAAACTTACATGTGCATATTTCTGCATTACCTTTTCGAAGTTATCATCACCAAGCTCATCGAACATTTTATCTCTGTTCGGATTCTTCTCGGGATTGTTATTTATCATTACTCCGTCGGTTTTGATCATTGTATCAACATCCGCTGTATAACTCTTGATATATCCGGACATTTCTTCATATATTTTCTTTGCTTTTTCGGTTCTGACAAAAACATTTGTATAGCCCTTGTCATCATCCGCAACCTTTGCATTCTTTGATACACTGAAGCTGTCGAAGATTGTAAAGTCACTGCAGCGCTCCACTCCCTTGAATGGACATTCGTAACAGCTTTCTCTTGAACAAAGTCCTGAGAAATATGCTTTTAACATATGGTCGACTCTTCCGCTGGCATAATATGCCTTACCGTCGGAAGTGCGCAGCTTCATGGTTCCGCTATGATATCCGTATGTCTTATTCCTGAAACGTGCGTCGATAACCTTGCCCTTCATTCTTTCTGACATATACTTTATATATCTGTCAAAAAGCTTCGGAGACGAAACTCCGTGACATACAAGATCCACAGTTATCAGATTCTCCTGATCGGAGATCAGATATTTCTTTAATCCTGCAACCTGACACGGTGTACCTATAAAGCATACAAGCCTGCCTTCCTTCAGAAAGTTCTTTACCGTCATGAAGGTATTATCCAGTCTGCTCTGTACATACTTCGAGCCGCGCATTTTATCGAGCTCTTTGATATTATCCTTCTCAACATAATAGGTCTTCGGATAGATTCTTCCCTTGTCCTCTGCATATCCCACTCCGAACAGAACTCCGTCTGCTTTAAAGATATACTTCGCAATGGCTGTCATAAAGCCGCCCGATGTACTGCTTCTGAGTATCTTCTCATCGGATACTCTCATCGAATAACCTTCTCTTACCGGATTCTTCACCGGTGGTTTAAGAACAGGGCAGATATCCCTGCACAGTCCGCAATTAACGCACTTCCCGCTGTCTATCTCAGGATACAGAAATCCATCCGAGGCTTCTGTCATCTTTATACTTTTATGCGGACATATCTGCTGACACGCAGTACAGCCCGTACATTTTTTAATATCATCCAATACCTGTTCCATATATCTGAAATCCTATCAAATTCTAGTTTTAACATCGATGTTCGAATCACGCTTCACTCTTCACAGCCAGATTCCGGTTTTCGCTCGTCGCAGCATTATCCGGTTTCACTCTTCGCCGTATTATTGATTTTCACTCTTCGCCGTTCAGCGCATTTTCAATGAATCCATATGCATCCTGTCTCAGTTTTGCAAGACGTCTCTCAACCTTATCGAAATCAATCTCCGTATCGATAAGCTTTTCGACTCTGCCCAATTCCGGCTTCGAATATCTCGATTCTATATCAAGCTGTTTCAGCAGGCTCTCTATACGGGAATTTCTCGAATGTGCCCCCTCCGCATATCTCCCGAAGGTAACAAATGGTCTTCTGTTGAGTATGGAGAATACTGTCCCATGGAAGGAATCGGTGATCACATACTCCGCTCCCCTTATAAGATTAAGAAACTCCGCAGGTCCTACATCAAATCTCTTATGATCTCCGAATTCCAGATCTTCCTTAACAAAGTCATCAAGATGCGGACATGTAACTATCGGAAGATTTCTACTCTTCGCAAATTCTTCTGCTGTCTTTCTATGCGCTGTATTTGTTCCGAGAAAATATGCAAAGATATATTTACCTTCCTCAAGGCGTTTAGGTGGGAATGCTTCATCCCATTCTTCCTTCGTAAGCCAGAGCGTAGGATCCAGAACAACCTTTGCGGTTCTTCCCGTTAGTTTCTTTACAATCTTAGCACCTGAAATTTCTCTGACACTTAAATGTTCTATCCTGTTCAGATATTCCTGAGTGGTTTTCATCTGATTTATCGGTATTCTTGTTACACCGAAGCTTGTTGCAAGCGATATTTTTTTAATCTTATCCGGAACAAAAAGAAGATTATAGAACCTGCTCTTAATGCCGGCAGGGGTCCAAAGCTGATCGCTTCCGACCATAACGGCATCATATTTATCCGTTCCCTTTACAAGATTCTTCTCACCCTTATAAACATCCGAATAAGGTCCTATATACTCTTTCCTGAATGAGCCAAAGAGTTGTTTTCTTTCGGCATCTCCCTGCTTTACCTCCGGGTACTTCGAAGCCCTCATAGCCTTTTTAAGATTCATTATCTTACCGCTCATAAAGTAGGGATTAAAAAGCCTCGTGACATTCTTTATCATGAATCCCACAGTCTTCTTGTCATAACGTATATGTTCATAATCCCAGCCCGCATTCTTCACGATTCTCTGCGTAGCATAAATCTGAAGCATGCTTCCGTAATTATTGCAGTCATATCTGACGCAAATGCCTAATTTCTTCATCTCATCAACCATCTTCTATTCCATAAAAATGTAGGGGCAAAAATATTCTGCCCCTAAACTTAATCATTTTTTCTATAAATTTTGTAACAATGATGTCCGACCCTGTCGCTTTCCGGCGGCAGCTGCATATAATCCCCGTAAATATGTCTGAGTATCCTGTCATATTTCTTGGGTATCCTGAATTCACTATCTTCGTATGGAGCCATAATGTAATCATCAAACCAGCTTCTCTTGAAGATATCCTTTATACCTCCTGACAGCCATACAACACATCCGACATACTCACTCTTGTCATAAGGATGCTTCCCAACAAGTTTTTCCAGTTTCTTCTGAAAGAATTTATATCCGAAAGCTTTTGAAACATGATATACCGGAAGTTTCATCATATACTTGATCTTAGACGTTGTAGTTTCCTTCTGAAAACTCTTTCTTGATGCCTGATAACAGAAGGATGATATTCTGTCCCCCTTAAGCCCGAACTTTATAGACTTCTTCTTATCAGTTCCGAGCCCATCGAAGGGATATATATCTATAAATACACCGGCACCGTAATCAATCTCGTTGTCGGCAATCATCTCATATCTGTCATCGCTTACCCTTGTGATCATATATGGATATTTATCCGAAGTATCAGGATTTAATATCTTCAGATTCGGAATCTCATGAGTTTTCATATACTCCAGAAATCTGTCATAATCGGGACGAGGCATCATTATATCAAGGTCGTCATCCCAAGGAATAAATCCCTTATGTCTTATAGCTCCTATAAGAGTTCCGTACATCAGAAGATACCTGAAATCGTTCTCCTCACAGATAGCAGCTACTTTTTTAAGAATATCCAGGGCTACATCCTGAATTTCCTTCTGAGTTAATTCCTGTCTCATATATATCACGCTCTCAGTATTTATCATATCATCGTCCGATTCACGCAGTAAATCCGACCTACAACCACAATGTCAAGATCTGAGAATATGACTCAGATAATCATCATTTGTTTTTGATTTTGCAAGCTTATATGTAAGCTTGTGGAAAGGTGTCATACCCGTAACTGCATTCCACAACTCTTCATCGTATTTCTCGTTTATACGAAGAAGTAAGATATGAGGAATCTCATTGCTTACAGGAATAACCTTTGCCCACTCTTCCGGATACTGTTCGATTGCCAGCTGAACAAAGCAGTGCACCAGAAAATAATTAACAAGCTTGTTGCTTGTTTTCCAATAATCCAGAAGCAGCATTCTTGCAAGCTCTATGATCTTATTATGCGAATAAGACGAAATGTACCAACTTGAGGTTTTAAGCGACTGTCCGTCCGCTCCCGGTTTCAGAACCTGAAACATAAAAAAAGGGGACTTTCTCATATAAGAAAACTTATCATCCCATCCGCTGCAGTAAACTGTTCCGTCTATCCATGTTCCACCGTATTGAGACAAAAGCTCGAGTCTCAATATATCAGAAAAATGAGTTTTGGTAATTATACCCTTCTCATATTTCTCCATGATATAAGATGGCAGTTCAACATAATCATTGATATTCGTTTCATCCAAAACAACTATCTTACTGTCTTTGAAATTGTCTTTTATTGATTTATAACACCTTTTGACCAGACTCGGAGCTTTATCGATTCCCTGAAGCCAGCAGATCCAGATCGTGTCGTTAAAAGCTGATTCCTTATTGCCTGAATCAACAGCCTCCTTAAAAGCCGGAAGCTTCTTCTTATACTGCCTTCTGAGCTTCTTTAAAGCCTTATTATCTACCGAAAGCCTGAGGATTTCCATACCGGTCTTATCAAACCCCAGAAGCGGAGATAATACAGCAGCATATGGAGCAAGTCCCTGCTTTACTATATAGCTCATCTGGCTCCTGACATTTTCTTTTTTCAGAATTTTCAATCCGCTTCCCATTTACCACGCAACATCCTAAATATAATATTCTTTCAGGCACAGTAATAATACTTTTATACTAGCTGAGGAATACCTTGCAGTACTGGTTTACAATCCTTTCCCAGCTATATTTATCACTAATTCTCTTCTGTGCTTTAGCTTCAAGTTCCTTGATCTCTTCTTCCGAGAGAGTATCACATTTATAGATCAGCCTTGCAAGATTTCCGTCGGACTTATCCCAATACATGGCTGCGCCTTCGGCAACCTCATGGTTGAATCCGACCTTATATAACATATTTATCTTAGTACATCCAAGTGCTTCAAGAAGAGAAGGATTGGTACCTCCAACCTCATGTCCATGAATGTATGCATATGCATTTTTTCTGATATCAAGAAGCAGTTCCTGATCATATACCGTTCCGACAAACTTGATCCTGTCGTCGGATTTGAAATGCAGAGTCTTCTCAAGCTTTCTGAGGAACTTCACATTTGCTGTTGTTATTATGACCAGATCCTTCTTTGTAGAGCTCTTCATAAACTCCTTAATGATAGTTTCGAAGTTATTCTCCGGAACGAATCTTCCTACGATCAGATAATAATTATCAGCTTTAATCTTCTTATCCGCAAACCATTTCTTAAGTTTTGCCTCGTTGGTCTGCTTGCATGCACCAAGCTCGGCACCATATGATATATAACATGTATCGGGATTAAAGCGTCCGTATGCTCTCTTGATATACTTCTCGATATTTTTGCTGTCACAAATAATCTTATCGGCGCATTTTACCATTGCCCTCTCTGAGAGTCTCCAATAAAGCTTAACAATAGTGGACCACTTTGCTCTCTTCCACTCATGTCCGTCAGGATTCAGGTAGAGCTTTCCGCCAAGTGAATGTATTTCCTTCTTAAAGCAGGAAATATATGGTCCGATCCTACACGCAAGGATATATACAATAGGATTCTTGATATTATTCTCTCTGATGTAATCGCATACTTTTCGAAGTGCCTTTACATCGTATAATATCGCAGTGGCAGACTTAACATTGAACACCTTTACCTTGAAGCATGAAGCTCCATGATATTCAAAACTGCCCTCTTCCTCTCCCATGCATGCAACATGGTATTTAATCTTGCTGTTATCGTTATGCTCCGTCAGCTTATCCACAAAGGTCTCAAAACCGCCGTAATTGGCAGGTATGCCCTTGCATCCTACTATAAAAACATGCTGTATATCTTTATTTTCACATTCACTGTTACCGTTTTGTGACATCATCATCTCATCCATCTATATCAACCCAGATTGTATCATTTTGCATAAAAAAGAAAGGTTTTCTTAAAACCACTCCGCTATATTATACTTTTAATTCTTCTTACTGTCAAACTATATAAGACGGCCCGAGAAGCCTCTCGAGCCGCCCATATTATTACTATTCCGCAGCTATCTCATAACCCCGTCAGGACCGATATAATAACCATCTATCCACTCATCAGTGACCATGGTTCCATCCTGTCTGAAATAATACCAGCTTCCATCAATCTTCATCCATCCGGTCTTCATAGCTCCGCTCGATGTAAAGTAATACCAATCGTCGCCTTCCTTCAACCAGCCTATCTTCATAGCCCCGCTTCCGGAGAAATAATATCTTATATTCCCCTGCTGAATCCAGCCCGTCTGCATAACTCCCTTATCATCAAAGAAGTACCAAAGGCTGCCAACCTGAAGCCAGCCTGTCTTCATAACTCCGCTCGATGCAAAGTAATACCAATCATCGCCTTCCTTCAGCCAGCCCGTTTTCATAGCTCCGCTTGGAGCGAAGTAGTATTTATAGCCGCCGATTTCTTTCCAGCCGGTTATCATATTACATTTTTCAGCATCAAACAGGAACCAGACCGTTCCCGAATTAAACCAGCCCGTTTTTACTATACCTTTATCATCTATATAATACCATTCACCGTCATCATCAGTCTGCCATCCCTTCAGAACACGCTCGCCTTCACGGAAGAAATAGTTCTTTTTAACCGGTGCATAATATGCAATACCCGTATAAGAGGAATCCTTAACGCCATCGGTTATATAATACCATTTGCCCTTATACTCTTGGACGCCGTCATGATCAAAAAGGTATATATCAAGCTTGGACGGATCTATTTCTGTTTGTCCGCCGTTATCTGCGAACAGTCTCTTACAATTATCGCACTGATAATACTCTCTTGTTCCCGCTTTCGTAAGGGTTGCCTCAATCTCCGCATAATGTTTCATAAGATGCGGTTCACTTGTTATCTTTTCCTCGCGCGTATCTGAGCATATCTTACATGTAAATACTTTAATTCCATCCTCACCGCATCCGACAGGCTCTTTACTTATCACGCCTTCGTCCCAATCATGTCCCGTAGCAGATATGATCTCCTGTGCCGTAAAGACCTGACCGCATCTTTCACAATGACTTCCTTCCGTAAGTCCTGTTTCCTCACATCCCGGTGCTTTATAATGATCGATTACCGGCAGATGTCCGAGAGCCTCGACCATTTCCTTCTTTTCTCTTCCGCAGTCAAGACAGATATATTTCCTGACTCCTTCCTTCAGGCATGTCGGAGCATCAACTATAGTTCCTTCATCATATCTATGACTTTCCGTCTGCTCTATATCACATCGATTACATTTTCTCTTAAATTCCGTCTCATTTCCGCTTACATCAACCCAATCCGTAAAGTCATGTCCAAGTGGTGCAATCTCTGTCTGTGCTATAAGGATTTTGCCGCATTCGGAGCAGTGGCTTCCTTCCGTAAGTCCTGCTGCCTCACAGGTTGGAGCGACAGCTTCATCAACAACTTCCGTATGCCCCTTCGCCGGAACTTCAGTCTGAGAAGTTATGATGAGTCCGCATACCGAGCAGTGGCTTCCTTCTGTAAATCCCGAAGTTTCGCACGTTGCAGCTTTTGCCTGATCCTTAACTTCATTATGAGGCAGAAGTGGGATATCTTCATCTTTTACTGCCCCACATACAGTACAAACATATCTTACCCTTCCCATATTGGTGCAGCTTGCTGCTTTAAGTACGGTTCCCTCATCATATGCATGTTCTTTCTCAAGGACTTTAACTTTAACCGTTGCTGTCTTGTTGCTTCCGTCATTTGTCTTCCCTGTCAGTGTTGTTTCTCCGTACTTAACGCCGACTATTCGGAGCTTTCCGTCATCTCCTCTAACAGCCTTGGCAACCGCCTCATTTGAACTAGTCCAGTTTACCGTCTTGTCCGTTGCATTTTCAGGAAGAATCCTCTCTGTTATCTCATAACTTTCCTCTTCCTTGACAGTTATACTTGTCGGCGTAACCGAAAAGCTTGTAACCGGCTGCTTATCTGTCTTAACAGTTACCGGTCCGTAGGCTGCACTTTCATGATAATAATTCGATGCCCTTTTTCTGGTATAGAAGTTATATTCCGTATCCGGTTTCAGCCCTGAAAATGTACCGGAAACCTGCCACGTCTCACCATCCATCGAATATTCCTGTCCGCTGACCGTGTTAAGAACAACCTTTGTAGCATTCTTCGAGCTGACCGAGAGACTCGTCGGAGCATCATGTGTCCCGTAAACATATATAAAGCATGAAACCTGCGTATCATCCTCATGATTTACGCCGATAGCATATGTATATCCCGGTGCAACTCCTGTAACAGTTTTTGCATCACGGTCATAAATTGCATGATCGGACATATCGCTTGGCGTATAAAACCATTCCGGAACAGTATTTTCCTGAGGTTCAACGATAAGATATAAACTCTTTGTTTCTCCGACGTCCACTCTTATTGGGCTCTCATTAAATTCGAACTTTGTTATCTTATTATAGGCTTTTATATTTTTAGTACGCGTCGTACCGGAAATATCATTCAATGTACATGTAATCGTACATTCACCCGGCTTCTTTACAGTCACGAGGCCTGTACTGTCTATAGAGAAAGCTTCCTCATTCGATACCGACCATGTCACATCCTTATATGTGGCATTTTCGGGTTCTATATTAGCATTAAACTTAACAGTATCTCCGACATAAAAATACTTCTCACTCGAATCCATTGTTATCGTAAAGGATTTTACGGCAACTCCTCTTTGTATTGTATCTGCTTTTGAAGGATTGGAAATATCTATCGTATTAAAATATTTCTCCACTTCATTCCAAAAATACCATACTATTTTTCCGTTATATACAATCGGCTGGCAGTCAGACATTTTCGCTTCAAAACTATACAGCTGACCAACCTTATTTCCCGCTCCGTCAATCTTCTGGTAGAACACGGTGTTTCCCTGTGACCATATTACATAAAAAGAATCATCTGATATTTTTACAAGTTTCGGTATGGATATCTGAGTCTCTCCTGCAGCATAATCTGTCAGCCACACATTTTTAACTGCATGTGTCGATCTGTCAACAACGCCTATATATACATCTCTGCAGGTACCGGCTGCCGGAAGCGATGATCCGTCCGACTTCTTCATTACAGTACTTGCTGCTATAAGATATGAGCTCGATGAAATCTCAAATCCTCCGATAGAAGTTCCCGTATAATTTGCTCCTGTTTCTCCCGGGAATTTCAAGATCTCAAGGTATGATATATTAGCCAATGATTTTCCTTTGAGAAATGTTCCGTTTTCCACGGAATCATAAAAACACATAACCAGTGATCTCGGATGTGCATCTCCGTGATCCAGTGTAACCATCTTCGAGCCATCCATTTTTACAAACTGATTAAAAGAATGGCTGATATATCCATTAGATATATTAAATATACCCGTGTACGAATCTGTAATTTCATTTCCCGCTATATCATATTCTATGGTAACATTTGCCTGATGGTCTCCGTACATCTTATGACAGGTTCTGATCAAAAGATAATTTCCGTACTGAGTCAATCTGCAGCTTCCTGCCTCAAACGGATTTTTTGTATTACAGTTATAGAGTCCGGCAGAACCGATTCTGTTCCAGCTCTTGTCATACTTGGTAATACGATATCCTTCGACATCAGCAGACGTCGCCGGATTCGCTGAACCACTTACGATAAAATAATTATCCGATGATTCATAAAATGCCCCGAAGATCGGAAGCTCTTCCGGAATCAGTTTCTGACTTTTCAGATTGAAATTCTGATCATAATATTCAACTAGATACCCATTAATAGAGGCCCCCGCCTGAACACGCATCAGATCGCCATTTCCTGTACTGCATAGATATGACTTTACAGTACTTGCCCAGTTGTTAGTACTTGATTCGGAATTTTTTCCCGAGAATTCCATTATCGTCCCCGAATCATCGGCCAGAACAGTCCGCATAGCAAACATCTCTGAAATCCCGAACAATACTATCGATATCAATATGGCAACAAAGATCTTGATGTTTTTTCTCATATCAGGCGAAGGCCTCCGTTTTATTCTTTATTTCCCCCTTGTCATAACGAATAAAACACTTATTTCTTCACTTAAATCCATCTTTTATTGTTTCTATATTCTGTTTTTATGTTTACGGCTATTTTAATGTGTTCATTTTTCCATGGTTACAAATATATCTCATGGCTGTACTTATGCCATGGCCCCACATTTATCTCATAGTTCCGTCTGCATTAAAGTAATGACCGTTTACCCATTCGGATGCTGCCATGGTTCCGTCTGCCTTCATGTAATACTTCTTGCCTGCAAGATCAAGCCATCCGATATGCATGGTTCCGTCTGCATCCATATAATACCATTCATTCCTGTCATTAACCCAGCCGGTTCTCATGGCTCCGCTGGTTGAGAAGTAATACCACTTTCCTTTATCATTCAGCCAGCCCGTCTTCATGGCTCCGCTTGATGTAAAGTAGTAATACAGCTTTCCGTCCATATACCATCCGGTCTTCATCGAACCGTCTTTCTGGAAGAAGTACCAGTTATTGCCGTCTTTAAACCATCCGGTTCTCATAACTCCGCTGGTCGAGAAGTAATACCACTTTCCCTTATCATTCAGCCAGCCCGTCTTCATAGCTCCGCTCGGAGCGAAGTAATATGAGTAACTTCCTATCTTTTCCCAGCCGGTCTTCATTACACCACGTGACTCAGTTGAAGTCTGATCAAAGAAATACCAGATATTTCCGAACTGTTTCCAACCGGTTACCATCTTATAATTGTCAAAATAGTACCAGCCCTGTTCTGTCTGAATCCATCCGTCACAGGCTTTACCGTTCTTTATATACCAGCCCTGTCCACCTTCGTTAACAAGAATGCCTTTGAATGATGTATCTTTGATTCCTTCCCTGACATAGTAGTATGCACCGTCTGAAGGGTCTTCATATACTCCGTCCGTAATAAATACTTTACCATCAACAAGGTACTTTTCTTCTCCCGAAGAATCCTTCACAAAGCCAACAAAACTTGTATCTATTACGCCGTCAACAACTCTGTATACTCCCGGAACACCGTTAATAGTCACTTCGATCAGTTCGGAATCAAAATCCGTAACGCGCTGATCATCCTTATAGCAGTACCAGAGTCCATCCTCTTCATACCATCCGTTTCTTATAAGCTTAGGTATCGATTCCTGTTTGAAATGACCACAGACCGTACATGTATAGAGCATAATTCCTTCGCTGTCATATGTAGGTTCTGCACTTACCACACCTTCATCCCATGTATGGCTTTCGCTTTCCGAAATATCTCCGCAAAGCTCACATTCTTTATAATGCTTTTCATCATCCGATTTCCAATCAGAATACTGATGTGTCAGCTTATCAATTCGCTCCGGTGCAGCCAGAATTTCATTACACACCTCACAGTGGCTTCCTGCTGTCCATCCGTAATCATTACATGTAGGATCAACCGCCTCATCAGTGACCGGTGAATGGCCCTTAGCCGGAATCTCCTCATCCTTTGTAAGATTGCAATCTGTACATGTATACCTGATCGTACCCGGTTCGGTGCAGGTTGCTGCCTTGACTACAGTACCCTCATCCCAGAGATGCTCTGCATATTCAACTTCATCGCATCTTGAACATTTTCTGAAATAAGTAACTCCGTCATCACCGGGCTGCCATTCACCGAAATCATGACCAAGTGCAGGTATCTCAACTCTCGGTTCAAATACCGTATCACATCTGTCACAATGCGACCCTTCAGTATATCCCGGAGCAGTGCAGGTTGCTTCTACCCCCTCATCTATAACAGTATTATGTCCGAGCTTCTCTATTATCTCTTCCTTTGTTTCATGACATCCCCTGCATGTATAAGTCTTGATTCCATCCTCAAGACATGTAGCTTCTTTTGTAACAACACCTGCATTCCAGCGATGCTCTGAAGACTTCTGTGTTAAAATAATGCAATAGTATCTGGAGTTACAAAAATAATATTTACTTTTCAATTCAATGGTTTCATCTTCACGATATATACCTGCAACATTACCAATGATACCATTTGCAATATCATTCAAAGTATCTGGATCGATATGCTCCGTCGAAAGAACATATATACAAAACTCATTGCTCGTATCACTTATACTTTCAAGTATATGTTCCCTGATCAAAGGCTTAATCTCATCAAAATCATTGAAGAATTCGCTTTCTCTGTAACAATCCTTTACCCAGTAAGAACTGCTGTCTGACATTTCCGGAGCAATATAGAGGCTTCCTTCATCCGGATAATTATAGATATCATTTATTGTATGATCCTCATTCATAAAGGTTATAGGTGTATTAAGATACATCTCAAACGGTCTGCTGCTATCGCTGTCATACCAGGTTAGATCACTTGCAAACCATTCTCCGGCTATCTTAACCGCATTCCATGCATGGCTTCCACCGGCCTGACCTTCAATGATCGTAGTATCTATTCCTATATAGTTAAGAAGCATCTGATTAAGCTTGGCATAGCCTTCACATACAGCAAGTCTGCGTTCAAGCCCGCCGACAACATTGTGACTGTATGATTCATTCATCTCATCATGATTATATGCGACCATGTCCGAAATCAGATCAGCTACATATCTTTCCTTTTCATAATCCGTACCGAGCTTATCCGTTTCGTTTTTTACACCTCTGCAGATCTGCTCGATTTCACTTCTTATCTGTTTTCTTCTCGATCCAATTCTGTAATTATCTATATCATCCGCAGTGTCTTCCTTTGATATGATCATAGGGCAGGCACGCTTTGACGTTTCATCAGAGCCTTTCTGGAGATATCCGCTTATAAAGTAAAAGAGCGGCATATCCATCTGTATTGCATAAAATACGGTTTTAACCTCTTCTTCCGACAACCCCGTTATAACGGTTTCTTCGTCTATATAATAGTATTTGGGGGCTCCTTCTTTTTCTTGATAATACTTCGTCAGTGTTTCATCGGAATAATAAAATTCCGTGAGCGTGTCCACAATACTGTCATATGCCTGCTGAAGCCTTGAACCGTTTTCCATTTCGGCCAGTCTCATATAATTATATCTGCATGAGGTTGATTCCGGCGTAACCGCATCTGCCCCGTCTGCCGACACTCTTTCTCCGCCATAGAAAAGAAATGCAAACAAAAACGTAAACAAAATCGTCTGAAGTATTAATATATTTCGAATTGTCCCATGTCTTTTATTCATAAATAAGCTCCGATACTCTTTTTAGTAAGTAACACCTCCGATAAATAGATTTTAACCTATCATATCGGAGGTGTCCATTATTATGTCATTAAAACGATTTCGAGTCCGCCTTCGACTCTTATGTTTATTGCTTAGTTTATTACTTCATTCTTCCGTCAGGACCGATCTGATAACCGTCTATCGTTGTATTGACAGCCATAGCACCGTTATTCTTGAAGTAGTACCAATCTTGACCGCTCTTCTGCCATCCGGTCTTCATAGCTCCCGAAGGAAGCAGGTAGTACCATGTTGAACCATCCTTAAACCATCCGGTCTTCATCGTTCCGTCATCATTGAAGAAATAGTAAGTTCCGCCAATATTCTTCCAGCCCTTAGACTTTGCACCACTTGCAGAGAAGTAATACCATACTCCGTCTATCTGAGCCCAGCCGACCTTCATGGCTCCGCTTGTACTGAAGTAATATGTCTGTCCTGAAATATCCATCCAGGTGTCACATACCATTATACCGTCACTGTCGAAATAGTACCAGATTCCGCCTATTTCTTCCCAGCCGACCTTCATAGCACCGCTCTTGGTGAAATAATACCAGATATCGCCTATCTTCTGCCATCCTGTCTTCATTACTCCGCCTGATGTAAAGTAGTACTTAATGCCTCCGAGCTCCTGAAGTCCTGTAACCATGATTCCGTCTGAATCGAAGTAATACCAGCTGCCGCTTATTTCAGCCCAGCCCTTCTTCATCTTTCCTTCCGCAGTGAAGTAATACCAGTCAGAACCAATCTTGTTCCAATCTTTTGCTACAATTCCCGTAGTTTCATCTGCATAGTACTTTGAGCCTTCAATTTCGAGCCATCCATACTTAACTCTGCCATCTTCTATGAAATACTTATTATTATTTAATTCCACAAAATCATTGATAGGTCTGAGTCTACCGTTCTCAATATAGAAGGTCTCTTCTTTAAAATCGAGCAATCCGGTTCTGTTAAAATCAGCTTTACCTTCTTCTACGTACCATACGCCTTCACTGTCTTCAACTTCTTCGGTGACAATACCATTTCTTTCAATTGCAGCTGCAACAATTCCCTCAAAGAAGTCATTGAATACCGTATTTCTTAATCCTTCTTCAAAGAAGTAGTAGAAATTATCGCCTTCTTCTAAATCTTTTGCTAGACCTGTGTAATTGCCCTTAGCTCCGGTAAGTACTACCGGATATTCAGATTTAAGCATTCCAAATACTATTTCCGCTTTATAATATCCATATCCTTTCTCATGCCAGTCATTTTTCGGATCCTGATTCGAATTTGTTTCGATATGGATTTCAGGCAAAGGAGCATATTCAGGAATACCATAACTCTCTACCAGTCTGTTGTAATATGAATCTCCGAAGTCATACAGCTGATCCATAGCACTCTTCTCGTCCGTGTCAGTAAACTCTACCGTCGAACCATCTGAACCAGTTAAAGTGATTTTGGACGGATCTACATTATATACTTTATAGGTTTTTGATTCGTGTTCATCTTCATCGAAATACTGAACATCTTCACCGTCAAAATCACGATCTCTATATACCTTTTCAGCTTCAATATCTGTAAATCCGAAAGGCAGGATATATACATCGAATGTAGTCTCAATACCGGCTACTGAGAAACCAACCTTATATGGATCGCCCGGTTCTGTTGCCGTCCAGTCGGACATACCGTTTTCATCCGGCATCTGATCATCAATAATATTGACTCTTACATCCTCAGGCTCAATTCCGAGAATCACAGCAAGTTCTTCTCTCATTTCATCCCAATCGCCTTCTACGATCTGAGGTTCGTCTGCGCCTGCCACCGTAACTTCTATCGGAGGAATAGGATATCCATATCTTTCCCACTCCTGTTCAACACGTCCTTCCGGAGTATCATATCCATTTTCGGTATATGTATCTCCTTCCCAGATATATACAGTTTCAGGAATACTTATTGCTTCAATGGAAGCAGTCATGATTGAAACCTGATATTCTGCCGAAGTACCACAAATACTTATAGTGCTGACATATGTATTTCCTACTTCCCATGAAGATATCCATCCGCCTTCTCCATCGTCTATAGGCATCTGATCATCATCAAACTTATACTCAACCGAGTAGCTGTCTATTTCAGCAATCTCAGCGAGTTTCTGATTTACCTGATCACGGATCTCATTCAGCTCACCTGTTATTGATGTATCATCGGTAAAGTTAATTGTTACCTCACCCGGCCAGGTATCATATCTCTGCCAGGTAATCTCCTCTTGATACTCTTCTCTCCAGTCACGATGAGGATATGTATCTCCTTCAAATCTTACGATATCATTGACAGCAATAGATTTTATAGGTTTACCGAGAATATTAACCTTATACTCTGTTTCTAGACCACAGACCTTAAAGATTGCAAAATGATCTTCATCCGGTTCCCAGATATTATCCGGACCCTGATCTGTTTCCCAATGGAAATCTATATCTCTTTCATCTTCGATTCCGAGAAGATTCATCAGTTCACGTCGAACATATTCTCCGTCTCCTGAAATCTCGTTTGAACCATAATCCTCTGCGTAGCTGTCACTTAATGTAACTGTCATATGCTGAGGCCACGGATCATAGATCTGATAAGTAATATCGTCATCCCACTCACCGGTTTCCGGATCTCGATATCCACGTTCCTCACGAGTGTCGCCTTCAAACTTAATAAGATCATCTACACTTATCTCTACAACCGGGCTCTCATCAATGATCACACTATATGATGCAGATGCACTACCTATATGTAATGTTACCGGATGTATTCCCGGTCTCCATTCATTATCCGGACTCTGGTCATCTCCTTCGATCCAGTCATTGATCATAACACCATACTTTTCTCTGATGTAATCTCTGACCTGACCTACATCACCCGTAAAACTTTCCTGGTCATCAGCAAATGTTACCGTAACATTTCTGGAATTCGGGTCATATGCCTGCCACTCTTCATCAACAAACTGACGATTTCCTTCATCATCGAAATATTCATAACCATATCTTGTATCTGTTTCACCTACATATTTTGAAATATCATCTGCAGTTATAGTATAATCTGCTTCAATAACCGTAACAATATATGTATATTCGGCACCGAGTGCGAAAAATCTTACTTCATGTTCTCCCGGTCCCCAGGTTGATTCAAAATTCTCGTCATACTCCTGACTTGCATCGAAATCTTCACCGAATGACATCGCATTTTCATCTTCATATCCAAGTATTTCTGCAAGTCTTCTCTTAACATCTCCCGGATTTCCATCTATCACTTCATTGTCATAGTCTTCAGAAAGAGTAATCTTAACATATTCAGGCCATGTCTTATATGCTTTTACGCGAATTCTCTCATACTCTCCCGTTTCCGGATTATCTCGTCCTGCTTCCCTGTCTTCCAGGTCTCCCTGTAATACCTGAAAATCATCAACATACAGATTCACAATCGGACTTGGCTTGATAGTTACCGTATATTCGCATCCTACGCCAAATATATAGAAATATGCTGTATTATCTCCGATTTCAAAAATATAATCAGGTGACTGATCGGTTTCCCAATGAAAATTCATATCTCTATCATCTTCGAGTCCGAGAAGCCTCATCAATTCTTCACGAACGAAATCAGGATCACCCGAAATTTCAGGGCTTCCATACTCGTCTGCAAAGCTGTCACTGAGTGTAACCGTCATCATTTCAGGCCATGGGTCGTATATCTGATAGGTGATATCATTATTCCACTCACCTGTTTCAGGATCATGATATCCACGTTCTTCACGAACATCGCCTTCAAACTTGACAATATCTTCAACTCTTATTTCAGCAATCGGACTTTCCTGAATTATAACGTCATAAGATACAGTTGCATTTCCCAGATGCAAGGTTACCGGATGTGATCCGACTCCCCATTCATTTTCCGGACTCTGATCATCTCCTTCGATCCAGTCATTTATCGATATGCCGTATTTTTCGGATATAATATCATAAACGCGCCAAAAATCATCTGTAATAGGTTCCGATTCATCATCAAAAGATACAGTGATAGTCTGCGGATAAGTGTTATACGCTTTCCAGTGCACATCCATGAAATCAACGAAATTCCCCTGCTCGTCAAATATATCATATCCGTGTCTGTCTTCCGTATTTCCCTGAAATAGTACTACATCATCGACTGACAATGTATATCCGACCTCTACAACATTTACCTTATAAGTTGTTTCTATTCCGAATACATGGAATGATACTTCATGAGCACCGACTTCCCAGGTGGATATGTTATTCTCATCATATGTCTGGCTTGCATTAAAGTCCTCACCAAACGGAATATCATTCTCATTTTCAAATCCCAATATTCTCGCAAGTTCAGTTTTTACTTCACTCGGCCATCCTTCGATAGGCTCATGTTCAAAATCTTCCTTGAACTCAATTCTTATTTTATTCGGCCATGTATCATAAGCTTTTACATCGACTCTTTCATGCTCTCCGGTTTCCGGATCATCACGATCTATTGTTCTGTCTACCAAGTCACCTTCTGCAACGCTCTTATCATCAACAATTATCGAAGCTATAGGGCATTCGTCAATTGTAACACTATAATCAGTCTCTGCTCCAAGCACATGGAATTTAACAGGGTAAGTGTTATTAGCTGTCCATGTAGTCATGCCATTTTCTGCCGGCTGATCTGCTTCATCCCAGAAGCTGAGAGCTTCCTCAGGATAATTGAAATAATCTACCAGACTGCTCTTTACTTCATAAGCATCACCTTCAAACTCTTCACCGTTTACAAGTTTTACATAAACAGATTTAGGCCATGTATTATAACTCTTAAATAGATCTACAAGTTCTCCGTCTTCCCATATTTCGGTATTATTATAAATACCTTCATAACAATTCATGTTTGCAACAGTCAATTCCTCGACCGGTGCCGACAGATCTATATCCTTCTCGAGATCTGCTTCATCAATGCCTTCTTCCCAGATATATTCGTTATTATCGAAAACATCATATTCGCCATCGATCATAAGAAGAGGAATAAACTCCGAATACTCTTCTACAGGTTCCCAGGAAAATCTGATAGGTCTTCCCAATGGAATATTATCAATAAAGAAATTACCATCTTCTTCCTGAATCTCAACACCTTCAAAATGGTCGCCGTCTTCAGTCAGGCACTCAACTCTGAGAGTAAACTCTTCATTTTCAGTAATAAAAATGTAAGCTTCCGCGCCGTTTCTTCCGCCGCAGCCTGCTGCATTATTGAATGTCAGCTTTCCGAATTTCTGATTCTCATCGTTCTGCTGTCCCTGCTGCTCGTTCGGCTCAAGGGCATTTTTGTCATTGGTCAAAACCGCCTTTGTCTCATCCTGCTCAGGTATGATCTCATCATCTGCAGGCTCGCTCTTCGGCTCATCCTGCTCAGGTATGATTTCTTCATCTGCAGGCTCGCTCTTTGGCTCATCCTGTTCAGGTATGATCTCATCATCCGCAGGATCATTCTTCGGCTCATCCTGCTCTGATATTATCTCATCCTCTTTGCCTTCACCCGGGACATCGGTATCCGGGTTCTGAGCATTGTCTCCGGATGTCTCCCCCTGCTGATAACTCTGCGACTCATCACTGCTGTCTGCACGCACGTCCACACGGTACATTCCGAGAGCCATGAATACAACAAGAATGAGTGCAATTACCCTTCTCATTTTCCTCATTAAGCAAATCTCCTTTCGTAAAAAAATTTCGGGCATCACAAGTATTTTTAATCAACTTGTGATACCCGATGTTCGTTAATATTGCTAATTCTTTGTCTTGTTCACTCCTGACGCTGCATCACAAAAAATATAACAATTTATAAAATTATTATAATTCGTTTTGTGCAAAGTGTCAAAAAGTTTTTACGATTTTGTTAGTATTTTATTAATTTTTTATATATTTTCGGCTTTAAACCGACTATTACTCTTCAACCATCTCCGGATGGACGATGACCGGTCCGTTATCTCCGACTCCCGTTTCCTTGGAAATTTTGGAATCATTTTCCTTAACCGCATCAGTCGGCTCATAAGCCACTGTACCGAAAAGATAATTATGAAGAGCAACTACATTCTGAATCAGATTCTTCGGTGCAAGACTTGAGCCTCTGCTCTCATCCTGACAATACTCAAACTCGAAAGGAAATCCTACCGCGCTTACAAACTTATAATCCTTTACAGCCTTAACGAGTGTGATAAAATCATCTTCGCTCAGAGACGTCTCCATATACGGAAATGTTCCTTCAATAAGCTTATCTATCGTACCCATATCGGCCTTCTTCAGCTTACCTACCATAGCCTCAAGAACCTCTCTCTGTCTCATGGTTCTTGTTATATCTCCCTGATCGGTAGATCTTACTCTTGCATATGCGGTAGCCTGAACTCCGTTAAGTGTTACATCACCGGTTTCACTGACACCGTTTGATACAAGACCGTTTGAAGATATCTGCTCGGCTATGTATTCATTCATCTTTTCAAGCTCCTCGGCATTAACATTTACCGTAACACCTCCGAGTATATCCACCGCTCTTGTCATCGCTTCCCAGTTTACTGTCAGATATTCGCTGACATTCAGATCCAGATTTTGATTGATCATCTGAATTCCGAGAACCGGACCTCCGTAATTAAATGCACTGTTCGCCTTTGCATTTATACTCTGACCCGGAATACGCAGAAGCGTATCTCTGTAGAGCGATACAACCTTTACCTCTTTCGTGCTGTTGTTTATGCTGATTATCATCATCGAATCACTGTTACTTCCGGATCCGAGAGAATCATCACGTGCATCTATTCCGAAAAAAGCTATATTGGTGTAATTTGCCATATCAGGGTTTGCCTTCTCGCTTATCATAAGGTCTTCCCCTGAAAGCTCTCTGAAATTGATATTTCCCCACGCTATTTTTAACTTCAACTGAATGATCGCTGTTATTACAACAACCAATGCTATCAGTTCAAGCAGCAGAGCCACGGTCCATTTGGTCATTGACTCCTTTTTCTTCTTTTGCTTTTTTTCCTCTTTATCATAATCGGCGTAGGTAAACTCGTCTTCATCTTCATCATCTAAAAGACCCATTCTTTACCTCTCTTTCCGCCTTGGCCAGATGCATCTTGATCTTTATCGAATCACAGATCATCTCCGCAATGCTTTTAATTCTGATAGTTGAACGATTATTCTTGTTTCTTGAAAAATTAACCACTACCGGCATTTCTTCAATCTTATATCCCAGTCTGGTTGAGATAGCAAGTATCTCAATATCAAAGGAGAATCTGCCCGTCTTCATAACCTTAAGTACCGGACGTATCTTCTCAGTTCTGAACAGCTTGATACCCGTCTGAGTATCCTTCACCTTCAGTCCGAACAACATTTTCATATAAACATAATAGCCATAGCTGAGCACTCTTCTGAAGAAAGGATACTCAACCTTGGATTCTTTATGCATCTTAGATCCTATTACTATCTCCGCATCATTCTCCTTAGCCTTCTCAAGCATACCTTCCAGAAGATATGGAGGTATCTCAAGATCAGCATCAAGAAATGCCGTATATTCGGACTTTGAATTAAGAATGCCTCTTCTTACCGCATATCCCTTTCCCTTATTCTTATCATAGGAAATGAGTCCAATCCTTTTATCTGCGGCAGCGGCCCTCTCAATCTCCTGCTTAGACTCGTCAGAGCTTCCGTCATTAACCGCTATAATGCGGAAGGAATCCGAGAACTTCTCTACCTGTGTAACAGTCTCTATTAAGTTTCTGTAAATGCGCTCGCCTTCGTTGTAGACCGGCATTACAATTGTTAATTCAGTCATTTTACTAAACCCATCAATCTTAATTCAACTCTGTAAGTTGATATTATTTTGAAAGCTCATCAGCTATAAGCTTGTTAACCTCGCCCGGATCACACTTGCCCTTCATCTCTTTCATAACGAATCCGACAATAGCTCCGATTGCCTTCTGCTTTCCGTTTCTAACGTCCTCTACAGCCTTAGGGTTTGCTTCTATAGCCTTCTTTACAACCTCAAGAAGCTGACCCGAATCAGCCTTTGTGGACATATTATTATCTGCAACATACTTAACAGGATCAAGATCATCCGAGAAGACAGCCTTTTCAAATACTTCCTTGGCTACACCACCGTTGATCTCCTTAGAGTCAACCAGCTTTATAAGTGCAGCAAGATTCTTCGGACTGAATCTGAGTGACTCGGCATCAATTCCTGTCTCCTTCATAAGACGCATCGTCTCAACCATAAGCCAGTTAGAAGCCTTCTTCGGATCTGCACCCTCTGCAACAGCTCCCTCGAAGATCTCAGACATTTTCTTTGAACCTGTAATCTGATCTATATCATAATCAGGAAGATCATATTCTTCCTTATATCTTGCCTTCTTTGCATCCCTGAATTCAGGCTGTGCATTTCTTATCTCTTCAATCCACTCATCTGATACTACTATCGGTACAAGATCCGGATCAGGGAAATATCTGTAATCCTGTGCATCCTCCTTAGAACGCATCGGATAAGAATATCCCTTCTCATCATCCCAGCGGCGCGTTTCCTGAATAACCTGTCCTCCATCCTCAAGGATATCGATCTGGCGGCCGATCTCGTTCTCAATACATCTTCTTATAGCCCTGAAGGAATTAAGGTTCTTGGATTCCGTTCTTGTTCCGAACTCTTCCGAACCCTTCTCTCTGATGGAAAGGTTAACGTCTGCACGCATCGATCCTTCATTCAGCTTACAGTCTGATGCTCCGAGATAAATGATCGTCTCTCTGAGCTTATCGAGATAAGCAACAACCTCATCTGCAGAACGCATATCAGGTTCTGAAACAATCTCGATAAGCGGAACTCCCGAACGGTTGAAATCTACATATGTGTCGTCTGTAACAGGATCATGTATGAGCTTTCCTGCGTCCTCTTCCATATGAATCTCATGAATTCTTACAGCCTTCTTTGTTCCATCCTCTGTTTCAATATCAACATGTCCATTACGGCATATAGGATAATAAAGCTGTGATATCTGATAATTCTGAGGATTATCAGGATAGAAATAATTCTTTCTGTCAAACTTTGCATTTCTGGTAATGTCACAGTTTGTTGCAAGTCCGACCGAAATCGCTTTATTTACAACTTCTCTGTTAAGTACAGGAAGAGATCCCGGCATACCGGCACAAACAGGACATACATGTGTATTCGGTGCTCCGCCGAACTCTGTTGAACATCCGCAGAATATCTTTGTCTTTGTATTAAGTTCTACATGAACCTCGAGGCCTATAACAACTTCGTATTCCTTACTCATTCTTATCTGCCTCCCTTCTAATTTGATGCTCCGGATGATATCGGAGCTTTCTTATATTCAGCAGCAAAGCTCTGTTCAAAGCTGTATGCTGCTCTTATTATCTTCTTCTCATCAAAGGTCTGTCCGAGAAGCTGAAGTCCCACAGGAAGACCATTCTTATCATATCCGCAAGGAAGTGTAACTCCCGGAAGGCCGGCAAGATTAACTGCTACCGTATAGATATCTCCGAGATACATTTTTATAGGATCGCTGAGTGATTCTCCGCACTTAAGTGCTGTTGTAGGTGCAACAGGTCCGAGGATCACATCATATTTTTCAAATGCTTTATCAAATGCCTGCTTAATAAGAGCCTTTACTCTGAGTGCCTTTACATAGTATGCATCATAATAACCTGATGAAAGAACAAAGCTTCCGAGCATGATACGACGCTTAACCTCTGCACCGAATCCCTCACTTCTGGACTTCTTGTACATGTTATGAAGGTCGCTGTACTCTGATGTTCTGTAACCATACTTAACACCGTCGAATCTTTCAAGATTTGAAGATGCCTCCGCACATGCAATTACATAGTAAGCCGGAATTGCATACTCAACCATACCGAGATCAAACTCTTCAACCTCAGCACCCATTTCTCTGTATTTATCGGCAGCAGCAAGAACGGCTTTCTTCACATCCTCATCGATTCCTTCAAGGAAATAATCGCGAGGAACACCTATCTTCATTCCCTTTACATCATTTACAAGTGCAGATGTAAAGTCCGTTGCAGACTTCTCACTGTCATTGATCGTTGCTTCACTTGCAGAGGTCGAATCCTTATCATCATGCTTTGATATGATCTCAAGGATTGTTGCGCAGTCTGTAACATCCTTTCCGAGAGGTCCGATCTGGTCAAGAGAAGAACCGTACGCTATAAGTCCGTATCTTGAAACTCTTCCGTATGTCGGCTTGATACCTGTAACTCCGCAGAATCCTGCAGGCTGTCTAATAGATCCGCCTGTATCACTTCCAAGAGCTACAGCACATTCATCCGCAGCAACGGCAGCAGCCGATCCACCCGAAGAACCACCCGGAACTCTGCTTAAGTCCCAAGGATTATGAGTTGCTCCGAAATATGAAGTCTCAGATGTACTTCCCATCGCAAACTCATCCATATTTGTCTTTCCGAGTACCACCGCTCCCGCATCTATCAGATACTGAACTGCAGTTGATGTATATGTCGGAACAAAATTACCAAGTATCTTTGACGCACATGTTGTAAGTGTACCATCGATACACATATTATCTTTAATTGCAACCGGAACGCCTGCCAGAGGCCCTGTCAGTTCTCCCGCAGCGATACGTCTGTCAGCTTCAGCAGCTGCCGCAAGTGCCTTATCAGCCTCTATGGTTATATAAGCATGTATATCTCTGTCAACCTCGCCGATCCTGTCGAGATAAGCTTTCGTAGCTTCGACAGAGGTTACCTCGCCGGCTGCGATCTTCTTTCCTAATTCTACAGCAGTAAGAGATAAAATATCCATTTCGATCTCCTTATAATTTTCTAAATCTTTTCTTAGTTAAAATGTTTCCGGAACGATATATGCATCATCGTTTCTCTCCGGTGCATTCTTCAGCATATTCTCCTTATCATCGCCATTTGTGACAACATCCTCACGCATAACGTTTGATACAGGAAATGTATGGCTCATCGGTTCAACTGCGCTTGTATCAAGCTCATTCAGTTTACCGACATATTCGAGCATTTCGGTCATATCCTTCTTTGCACGTTCCTTCTCTTCATCGGAAAGTTCAAGTTTTGCAAGGATGCCGACGTATTCGATTGTTTCGTTTGTTATATCCATACTGACTCCTTCTCGGCCTTCGACGCAGTACATTGCATTCAGGACGCGGCTCTCGCCTCAGGCCGTAACGTAACGGTTCTAAGGCTGCAGAATACGCAGCCTAAGAACCGACGTTACTCTATGGTCCTTCATGCAATTACTGCGTCTACGGCCTAAACCACTCATACTATTGACTACTGTCTGACCTTTATGTGTGTTTCTCTCAGCTGCATCTCTGTAACGTCGCCTGGGGCTCCGCACATAAGGTCCTGTCCGTTTCCGTTCATAGGGAATGCGATAACCTCACGGATGTTCTCCTCATTTCTGAGAAGCATGATCATTCTGTCTACTCCCGGAGCCATTCCTGCGTGTGGAGGTGCTCCAAACTGGAATGCTGTATAGAGTGCTCCGAACTTCTGCTCAAGAACTTCCTTGCTGTAGCCTGCTATTTCGAAAGCCTTCTCCATGATCTGCATGTCATGGTTACGAACAGCTCCTGATGAAAGCTCAACACCGTTACATACAATATCATACTGATATGCAAGTATATCCAGCGGATCCTTCTCGTTAAGTGCCTCAAGTCCGCCCTGTGGCATAGAGAAAGGATTATGTGTAAATGCAGGCTTCTTTGTCTCTTCATCAAGCTCATACATTGGGAAATCATTGATATAGCAGAATCTGTATGCGTTCTTCTCAAGAAGATCAAGCCTTGCACCAAGTTCATTTCTTATCTGACCTGCATAAGAATTTGCCTGTGCTTCCTTATCTGCAATGAAGAAAATAGTATCGCCGATATTAAGCGATGCCTTCTCACGAAGCTCTTCCTTCATATCATCAGGAATAAACTTATCGATAGGTCCCTTATAACTTCCGTCCTCGAGTACCTCGAGATATCCGAGACCTCCCATTCCGATTGATGTTGCAAACTTCAGCATCTTCTCATGCTGACCCTTTGAAAGCTTTCTAGGTGCATTGATAGCACGAACTGTCTTTCCGTGGAATGGCTTAAATGTACATCTCTGGAAGAACTCTGAAAGATCTATTATTCTGAGCGGATTTCTGAGATCCGGCTTATCTGTTCCGAACTGAAGCATAGCATCCTTGTAGCTGATGATCGGATATGGTGCTTCTGTTACTTCATATCCTTCAGGTGCAAACTCCTTAAATACTGCAGTAAGAACTTCCTCTCCTACTCTGAAAACATCCTCCTGAGTAGCGTAGCTCATTTCAAAATCGAGCTGATAGAATTCTCCCGGTGAACGGTCAGCTCTTGCATCCTCATCTCTGAAGCAAGGAGCGATCTGGAAATACTTATCAAATCCCGAAACCATGAGCAGCTGCTTATACTGCTGTGGTGCCTGTGGAAGTGCATAGAACTTGCCCTTGAAACGACGTGAAGGAACTATATAATCACGTGCGCCTTCAGGACTTGATGCACAGAGGATAGGAGTCTGAATCTCTACAAATCCGATCTCCTCCATTTTTCTTCTCATGAAGCTTATAACCTTTGAACGGAAAAGAATATTATCCTTTACCTTCTCATTTCTGAGGTCAAGGAATCTGTACTTAAGACGAACATCTTCTCTTACTTCTTTGGATGTCATGATCTCGAATGGCAGTTGCGAATATACCTTTCCGAGAACATCTATTGAATGGGCCTCTATCTCGATTGTTCCTGTAGGAATCTTTGGATTATATGTTTCTTCATCACGATGCTCAACAAGTCCTTCAACGGATATTGACATCTCCTTAACTATTCCCTCAAGAAGTGTTGTATCACGAAGAACTATCTGCATTACTCCGTACTGATCACGAAGATCGATGAATGATACTCCTCCGTGGTCACGGATATTCTCTACCCATCCGGCAAGTCTGACTGTAGATCCTACATCAGCTTCGCTCATCTTATCGATTGTTTTGTCTCTGTACTGATTCTTAAACTCCATTTTCTATATACTCCTTTTGTTATGATACATATTCATCATTCACTGTGATGCACGTTCGCATTCCGCTTCGCATATGTGAATTTGGCTCAACTAACGCACAACGTCCCGGATACATACCAAAGTATGTATCCGGGACGAATATAAAATCTTATTATTCGCGGTGCCACCCGGCTTCATATCGACATCTCACCTCATCTTATAAAGGTACATCTACCGATATGCTCTCGTGATTCCGAATTAAATTGTACTATGTCTCATGAGTGTTAAATACTATGGTGTTTCATATGACGGCTCTCAGTCCACGACCATCATTCCCTGTCTGTCTTTACCAAAGTATCGTCTCATATCCAACTCGCAGATATTCGGATTATACTTCATTTAAAGCTTATTGTAAACACAAATTTGACTCATCGCTGAATAAATCTGTTTAATTTACACTCATTTACAGCCCATCTGTGCAATGCCATGCTGGTATTCTCCGAATAGTGCAGGCCGTCATATGCTTCAAATCCGCTGCGTGTCATAAATGAATTTGAATCAAGTATATACATATCATTTCTGAGACCCTTTTTCATTCTCTCATTGAATACATTTATACTTGCATTTGTCGTATATATTCCGAACTTCTTTCCGACTGCTTCATCAACCGGGTTAACTGTCATAATGATCACTTTGTTGTCGGCAACAAAATCATCCGGAAGAGTATTATAAAACTCCAGATATCTTTCAATATTACCGAGATCGTTCACACCCATGTTGATCACGATTTTCTTTCCCTTCTCATTATACAGAGTCGGGAGTTTTGTCTGCAGCCACACAAGTCCCATACCATACTTGCAGACATATGAGCCTTCCATTCCCTCGCAGGCTTCACTCATTAAAACAAACCTTGAATCTCCAACGAAGATTATATCCGAATTCTTATCTTCTATTATCCTGTCTTCTACGGTTATCGCATTTCTTCTTTCACGCTCACCATATTTCATATAATGAAGATAGTATTGTTTGTTACTCTCAGTTGAAGTTCCGAAGGCTTTTCTAAGGTCCGCATAATTTGCTTTATATGCCGCCGGGTCAAAAGTGAAGGATGCTCTTCTGCCTTCCTTCATTCCATATTTTATGAAATGTTTCAGTGCAGCCACATCATCATTTCCGAATGCTTTCTTCAGATCCGGATGTCTGTCGATATAATAGTAATAATCATAGACCTTACTGTAATCAACTCCGTCAAGTTCCGTAACAGGATCCTGAACCACATCCACTCCCTGTGAAACTCTCTGCTCTCTGTAGCCCCAGATCATATAATGCTCATAATACTTTCTGAGATTACCGCCGAAGGCTGTCCTCAGATCTCTGTATGCATTCTTGTAAGAATAAACATCGAAGGTTTCTTTGGCCTGACGTCCTTCTCTCATTCCGTGAACGATAAAATGCTTTAATGCAGCAATATCATCATTTCCGAAAGCTTTCTTCAGGTCAGCATATTTTTCGATATAGAAGTAATAGTCATATACCTTGCTGTAATCAACTCCGTCCATAACAGTAACCGGATTCTGAACAACATTTACTCCCTGTGAAACTCTTCGCTCCTTATAACCCCAGATCATATAATGCTCATAATACTTTCTGAGATCATTTCCGAAGGCTTTCCTCAGATCCTGATTGGCATTCTTATAAGAGAATACATCGAAGGTCTCCTTGGCCTGTCTGCCTTCTCTCATTCCGTATTTGATGAAATGCTTCAAAGCAGCTACATCATCGTTTCCGAAGGCTTTCTTCAGATCTTCGTATCTGTTGATATAATAATCAAAATCATAAACCCTGCTGTAATCAACACCGTTAAACTGTGTGATCCTGATCTTATTCTGTGTAATCTCCGCAGCCTTTACGCTGTCACCGGAACTCATAAAACATGAAAACAGAATAATCAGTCCGAGTAAAACCGCTACGACTCTCTTCTTCTTTTTAAAATCTGATAAATTCATAATCAATCGAAATCCTTTTCAATATTTGTTTCCGAAACGGTACTGTACTATCTCCGATTCTTCCCACAAATATTGAAATTTTACCTTATTTGGTTCTTTTTGTAAACCGCATTATTTACCCGAAAGAGTCTTATCGATAGCCGCCTTCGCCTGCGAATAAGTCGCATTTCCGGAAGCCGATCTCTTTTCTCTCTTTCCGTTTCTTATAAAATGCAGATAATACGATGCATAATCATACTTATATGTCTGACGCAGATCCTTATAATTTACTATGTACTGATATACATTGAAATCCGCCTTTGCCTGACGCCTCTCTCTCATACCGTTCTTTATAAAATGGTTGAGAGTTGCTATATCATCATTTCCAAAGGCTTTCTTAACATCAGGGTTCTTTGCCTGATAAGTATTGAAATCATAAACCGCGCTGTAATCAACACCATTCAGTTTTGTAACCGGATTCTGAACAGTACTGCAGTTCGTTGCAGATCTGCCCTCGCGCTTTCCGTTCTTAACATAGTGCAGATAATACTTAGGAAGGTCATTGCCAAAGGCCAGTCTCAGATCCTGATATCTGTTCTTATATGCCTTCACATCAAAACCTGCCGATGCCTGACGGCCCTCACGCATTCCGTTATTCAGGAAATGTCTGAACAGTTTGTCCTGATCATTTCCGAAAGCAGCTTTCAGATCCGAATATTTATTCGCATAATATGTAGCATTAAAAACTGCCGAATAGTCTATACAGACTCTTCCTTCACGTTTACCGTTCTTAATATAATGCTGATAATACTTAACCAGATCATTACCAAAGGCCTTCCGAAGATCAGCATAATTATTCTTATATGAGATAACATTAAATGTACTGTTTCCCTGACGGCCTTCCTTCATGCCGTACTTAAGGAAATGCTGAAAAGCTTTATTCTTATCACTGCCGAATGCTTTCTTAAGATCGGCATAATGACTCAGATAATAATCAGCATCAAAAACAACCGAATAATCAAGTCCGTCTACCTTGAGGCTTCCGTTAAAAGCTTCTTCGATAACTCTGTCACCGAAGCACTGAGCCCAGTAAATGTAATACCCTCCGTTCATTTTAACACATCCGATACCCACACTTTTATAAGTTTCGTTGAGGATATTCTTTCTGTGTCCGGAAGAATTCATCCAGCAATCCATAACAGATGATGCCGTACTCTGCCCTGCCGCAATATTCTCGCCGCATGCAAAAAGTCCGTTCCATCCGTTTTCCTTACTTGCCATAGGATATGCAGTAAAGCATGAGCTTCCGTCAGGTCTTATATGATCAAACTTAACGGTAATCTCAGCTGCTCTACCCATAGCAACATCCATAAGTCTCTTATCCATAGTAAGCTTCTTAAGACCGTACTTGGCTCTTTCCTTATTCATTATCTCAAGGACCTGCCAGGCCATATTGTCATCTCGTGTAACATTATATGTTCTTCCGCCGAAGCTTATACTCTTAAGTATCTGACCATCGCCCGATATCACCGGAGCAACAGTCAAGGCTGCATCTACAGTTTCCGTCGTCTTAGGGAGCTCAGCTGCAAAAACAGCCTGAGCCGGTAAATAAGCTACAATAAGTACTGCTGTAAGCATCAATGCTATGATGCGTCTTATAGCATTCTCTCTTCTCTTAGTTCCCATAAGCCATGTCCTCCGATAAAATGCATTTATAACTCGTTATAACATTTTTAACCCCCTATTAGCCCCTTTTAATACTATATAATCCTCTGTGTATAATTTTACAAAATTCAACTTATCATGTCCATATAAACTTACCCTCAGACACACCAAATCTGATGATCATCCGCCGCACATCTGCTGCCTAAGTCATGTGAGGCTTCACATGGTTCCCGGGCATAATTCCCATGCAAATATATGGCATCATCAGTGTTGTGACACCGGCAGAAGATATATCCTGTTTTCCGAAGAAACCGGCGTTACATTTGTTATCTGATTTCCCGGATTGCTTCCGTCATAAAGCACCGTGTAACCCAGTCTTCCGAGTCCTGTCGTGGCAACAGCCGTATGCCACATCTTATCATAGATCACCTCGTCGCCCCAGAAGAATCCCATATGATTATCATACATATTTCCGTACTCATCATAATATCCGTATGAGCCTGTACTATCAAAGATCAGAATATCTCCCTTCTTCGCTATACCGTCACTAAGAAGTTCCGATACAGAGCTGTATGTATAAACATCTATATCGCCTTTCGACTTATGCTCATCCGCAAAAGCGACCCATGTGGATGCCTGATACGGATTAGGATATTCTGAAAGGATTTCCGAGCTGTATGTCGTATCCCTTATAACTATATCGGTATTGCAGCCTATACTCTGAAGAGCAATGGTCACAAAGCTCGCACACTGAATTCCGTAACTTATGCTGTACTTCTCATAAAACTCCGGACTATACACATCAATATATGGCTTTCCGAGATAGGCCTTTTGATTTTCGGTAAGATAATCTACCAGATTCCGCTTCCCGCCGAGATAATGATCAATCGATCTCTTATTATCCTTAGCATATAAAATACCCGGAGCCACGTCTGCACGAACTCCGAAAAGCTTTATCCATCCGAGGCCCTCAAGTGTATTTATCTCTCCCTGTTCAGAAGTATATATATACTTCTTCACTTCCGACTTAGCTCTCGGATTGATCAGTGTATAATAATCCTGTCTTGATGTCGGATCAATATACCAGCATATCCCTTCGGAACGCCATCCGTTCTTCAGGCAATTATCATATTCGGATTTATGCTGTGTAAATCTGTGACCATATCCCGGCTTATATATTCTATAGACCGGAATCCCCGTTCCGTCTCTATAGCTCCAAACCATGCCTTCGCTTGACCACTCCTTCGATCTGAGAAGCTTATCCTTCTCGGCAATATCAGAAGTCAGAAGATGCTCTCCTGTCGATCTGTTATAAAGCCTGAAAACATCCCCGGATACAACCTGTCCGTTCAAGGTTTTATCACCTGCTGTCTTATCACCTGCAGCATCGGTATAAACCGCCTTACGGCCTTCCTTCTTTCCATACTTCAGATAATGCATATAATAATCCTTAAAATCATCATTATATTCATTCTGAAGATCTTCATATAGATTGGAATATACACGGATATTGAAGTTCTGATTCGCAATCCTCCTCTCCTTCATTCCGTTCTTTATGAAATGTCTGAGAGTCGCGATATCATCATCACCGAATGCGTCCTTCACATCCGAATTTCTTTTCTGATATTCACTAAAATCATAAACAGCACTGTAATCCTTACCGTCAAGTCCGGTCACCGGATCCACAACCGTTTTCACATTCTCGGAAACACGTTTTTCTTTTGTTCCGTACTTTATATAGTGAAGATAATATTTTGTAAGATCATTTCCGTATGTAAGTCTGAGATCCTGATAGGCTCTTCGATAAGAGTGAACATCGAAGCTCTGCTTAGCCTGCCTGCCCTCTCTCATTCCGTTTCTTACAAAATGTCTGATTGCAAGAACATCATCATCACCGAAAGCCGCTCTGAGATCCGGATATTTAGCAAGATAATAATCGGCATCAAATACCGCGGAATAATCAGTCCCCTTATAAACCGTGATACTGCCGACCCTCTTATCACAGCCCGTAGCCTTGCGTCCCTCACGCAGGCCGTATTTCAGATAATGAAGATAATACTTCTTATAATCATCCCCGAATGCTGTACGCAGATCGGGATATTGCCTCATATACGAATTGATATCAAATTCCCTTGATGCAATTCTCTTTTCAGACATTCCACGATTTTCAAAATGTCTGTGTGCATTAACTCTGTCTTCTGCCGAACCCGAACCGTATACGGCTTTTACATCAGGATTCATTTCCATATAATACTCATAATCATATATGGGTCCGTAAAAATCATCGATCGGCTCTTCTTCGGCAGCATAAACCGTCTTTGAATATAGCAATAAAAGCAGCATAAATGAAATCATCATCTCAACTGCTCTTTTTCTTCTTCGTCGTGACACCATAAACCCTCCGGCGAAATAGAAAAATGCAGATACCATCCACACATATCAATAGTTACAAATCTCCCAAAATTAACTATCGCTTCGCTATCATTACGATACCGTCACAAAATGATAATTTAATTCAGCTATATTTAATTGTCTTATAATTATGATATAGGGTGCCGCAGCACTCTGTGGCACCCTATTATAAATACTTTTTTCAGTCTACAGACCGTTTGCTATATCAACAAGATAAGCACCGTATGCAGTCTTCATAAGAGGTTCAGCAAGTTTAAGCAGCTGGTCTCTGTCTATAAAACCTTTTCTGAATGCAATCTCTTCGATACAGGATATATACATACCCTGTCTCTTCTGAAATGCAGCGACAAAGTCCGCAGCATCAAGAAGCATATCATGATTGCCTGTATCCAGCCATGCAAATCCGCGGCCGAGAGTTTCGACCATAAGAGTACCTCTGTCGAGATATTCATTATTGATCGATGTAATCTCTATCTCACCTCTTGCAGAAGGCTTAACATTCTTTGCGATCTCAACTACATCATTATCGTAGAAATAAAGTCCCGGTACTGCATAATTAGATTTCGGATGCTCCGGCTTCTCCTCTATTGAAAGAGCCTTTCCTTCCGCATCAAACTCTACTACGCCATACTCTCTCGGATCCTTTACGTAATAACCGAAGATTGTTGCTCCCTTTTCTCTTTCTGCTGCTCTTGTAAGAACATTTGAGAAATGCTGTCCGTAGAATATATTATCTCCGAGAACAAGTGCTACTCTGTCATTTCCTATAAACTCTTCACCGATTATAAATGCATCCGCAAGTCCTCTCGGGCTTTCCTGCACTGCATACGAAAAGCTCATTCCAAGCTGTGATCCGTCTCCGAAGAGTTCCTTGAATACAGGAAGATCTCTCGGTGTAGAAATGATAAGAACCTCTCTTATCCCTGCAAGCATAAGCGTTGACAGCGGATAATAGATCATCGGCTTATCATAAACCGGCATGATCTGCTTTGATACCGCCTTTGTAAGCGGATAGAGCCTTGTGCCGGAACCTCCGGCAAGTATTATTCCCTTCATGTCATTCCTCCCCTATCTTCTAATATGTCTTGATAGCTGACATAATCTTCTTTATCTTAACTGCATAATCCTTATCGCTTGCCCAGCCCTTACCCCAAGGATTGTTCGGGATAGAAAGGTACTCGACATACATACCTGTTCCTCTTGTTACAAGGTGGAATCTCGGATCTACCTGAGGATTCTTAAGAGGATCCTTTGAAGCATAAGCCTTAAGATGCTGAACCTGTGCTCTTACACCTTCTCTGACTGTATTGAACTTAGCTACATTTCTGTTGGCTGCACTGTCAGTAGCACCCATTCCCGCGAAGTTCTTATCTTCAATGCTTACAAGTCCGCCGTACCTGAGGTAACCTGTTTCAAGAAGCATCTGAGCAAATGCGACCTCAACCTTTACACCTTCGGCCTTACACTCTTCGATATATATCTGGCAGAAAGCTTCGATTGTCGGAGCATCTGTACTCTTATAATAATCAGGATATTTCGCATTTGCATTAAAATACTTAACCATCTGATTCTTTGTTACCGATGCAGTACCCATTATCGGATAATAAGCAGCTGTACCCTTAGCCTTTTCTCTAAGATTCTGATAAGTATTCTTATCATAACTTTCCTTAGCCTGGCGCCACTCCTTGATACCATAGGTTGCAAAATGTTTGATCAGTGCTTCTTCATTATATGCTCCGAAAGCCTTCTGAAGATCGGTATTATGCTCATAATAATAATTATAATCATATACCGCACCGTAATCTATTCCGTTATATACAGTCACCGCATTCTGAAGCTTCGGAACACCCGTTGAAACACGATGTTCAAACTGTCCGTGCTTTATATAATGCGTATAATAAGCAGTCAGATTTCCGCCAAAGGCTTTTCTGAGATCCTGATTTGCATTTCTGTAAGAAACTACATCAAAGGTTGACTTTGCCTGTCTTCCTTCTTTCATTCCATACTGAACAAAATGCTTGAGAAGCTTATACTCATCATATCCGATAGCCTTCTGAAGGTCCTTATACTTATTATAATAATAATTCATGTCATAAACGGCACTGAAATCCACATTATTAAATACTGTAAGCGGATTCTGAAGTGTCGGTGCACCTGTTGCCTTACGGCCTTCCTTTCGGCCGTTCTTTATATAATGCAGATAATACTTAACAAGATTGTTTCCGAAAGCAACTCTGAGGTCGGCATAAAGATTTCTGTAAGAGTGAACATCGAAGGTTGCCTTCGCCTGACGTCCCTCTTTCATTCCGTACTGAACGAAATGCTTTATAGCCTTCTGATCGTCATATCCGATTACCGCTCTTAAGTCTGCATACTTATTAATATAATAATCATACTCATATACAGCACTGTAATCAACGCCGTTATAAACGGTTGTTCCAGAAAGCTTCTGTTTCTTCTTTTCCTCTTCACTCAGTGCTCCCAGGCCCTTACGTTCCTCTCTGAGTCCGAACTGCTCATAATGCGTATAATACTTCTTCAGATCTCCGCCGAAAGCCTTCTGGAGATCGGTATAATTATTCTTATAATCATCGACATTGAAGGTTGCTATAGCCTGACGGCCTTCCTTCATTCCATATCTTGTGAAATGTATAAGTGCTCCGACAGGATCGTTTCCGTATGCAGCCTTAACATCATCATTATGGCTTATATAATAATTAAAATCATATACATCGCTGTAATCGACTCCTCTGTTGATCGTAACAGCGCCTGTACTCTGTGAAAACTTATTCAGACCATAGTAATTGATAATTCCTCTTGCATCGGCCTGTGCAAGAGCCTTAAGCTTTGCATCTGTAGATAAGTATTTTGATAAATCGGAAGTATTGGTAATAAATGCATGTTCCACAATGATTCCGGGAACATGGTTTAACTTACCCTGTCTTACGATTGAATAATAATCACTTAGCGATCCGTCCGGATACTTGGTACCATTCGCTGTCAGTCTCATAAAAAGACCCTTGTTAGAAAGTCCAAGCTTTACAAGTTCGTTCAGGATAGACTGTCCGAGACCGTTTGCTTCTTTATAAACCTGCTTATCATAGTTCGCATTCGGAACACATATCAAAGCACCGTTTGCATCAGTATTATCAGATGCATTATTATGAATACTGATGAGGGCATCCGCATTTACTGTTGCAGCATATGCACCAATTCTACTAAAGTCAACATTTAGATTTAAACCGGTTCTGGTCATATATACCCTAACATTCGGATACTTCTCAAGTTCAGCCTTTAGATAAGTAGCTATCTTGAGATTTACATCTCTTTCTAAGTAGGTTACACCATTAAGCGTTCCTTTCGCTCCTACATCAGACCCATCATGTCCCGGATCGATCAGGAATGTATAAACTGCTCTGTGGTTTGTGTTCGCAAGATCAATAGATGCTGCATCGTTTGTAACTGTTTCGGATGTTACTCCCGCTGCCTTTACTGTAGGTACATTAATCATGGAAATCGCTAAGAGTATCACTAAAATCGCTGCAACTACCCTTCTTCCCGATTTTAATTTCATAAATTCTCTCCTTTTATTGCTTTTTCTGAGAGTTCTTTCCTGACAGCTTGCTGTCAACAGAACGCTTCAGTTTTCCTCCGACCAATCCCACACCATATATAGGATTTCTGATCGCATGTCTCATTTTTTCCACTTTCTCACATAATGCGTTATATTGTGCCTCATACTGTCTTGTCTTTAGGAGAAGCAGATTATCCTTATGCTGAAGCAGAAGATCTATATCATTAACCGGCTTCATGTATCCGGATGTATAATTCTTATCCGGATCCGTGCCGTATATTTTTCTCTGGAAGGCTTTCTCAAGCTCATCGAAAGTCTTTATATCATTCTCCGAGAAGCCCGCCTTCTTCATAAACTCATCATAACCTATCCGTTCTGTCAGGCTGCTCTTATGCTCATAATATGCATAATGATAAATCCTGTAGGTTATAAACCTTATCGGAACAGGGAATTTCATTACCCATTCATAATCGATAACATAAAGCCCATCATCTTCGGTAACAATGAAGTTACTCAGTATCTCATCCAGATTAGCGGGACATACAGCTCTCTTATCTTCCATATCCGAAAGCGTTTCGAAGAGTGGTGTATTCTCCTTAACATCAAACATTTCGGAGAACTCTTTCGTCAACTCGAAATCCGAAATGCATTTCTCATTATAATTCTGTATAAGTCCGGCTGCCTTTTTAAGCTTATCAAATACCTTTTCTAAAGGATCATTATCATAATCTATATCCGAACCGAGAGGTCTTCCCTTTACGTAAGGATAACTGATCCTATTGTCCCGGATCTCGCCCTGAACAGACTTAATATCCTTATAAAGAAGTCTCAGTTCTTCTCTGTTATCACGAAGCCTTTCTATACTTCCGTCGCCGTGAAGCATCCTCTTCTCGACATATCTGGTACCGCTCCGTCTTACGATTCTCGTCTCCATTCTGCAGTCACGGCTTCTGAGACTGTTATACTTCGCATAGAAAACCTCCGGAGCACCGACTTCTCCCTTATCGCCTGCGATAACGAGGAAAGAGTTTGCAAAGAAAGGAAACATTCCGTCTTCGCATATCGAATCATATGCTTTTACTTCATCAAAGAGAAGATATCTTTCTCTGTCATAATTCGGTGATATATCCTTGATGCTTCCCTTCTTCGGAAGTCTCTTATCCGAATAGATTTCAACAGGCATCTTATAATCCGGTACCGGATAATAGAAAGCCGTATCGGTAAAACCGGTATCTTTCAGCATTTCCTCAAGCTTCTGTCTGGAAAATGTTCTTACCCGGTCTACTCCGGCATATCCGATTATTCCGTCGAATCTCTTGCCTGTATGATCTTCTGCCGCGCCGGCCCAGTACTTGAGACCATATTTGTTCTCAATGGCGATTATAAGCTTTCCGCCCGGTGCAAGATAATCCTTTGCCCGCTCGAGCATTTCCATGAAAGGATTCTCTCCGCCGACATAATATATCGAATATTCAAGCACACCGATAAGTGTTACATAATCGAACTTTTGTTCCAGCTTGATATCCTTGAAATTACCGACATAGATCGTGATATTTTTCTTATCGCCGTTTCTGTTTGCATTTATCAGCGAACGTTTCTTTGAAAGATCGATGCATGTCACCGAAGCAGCTTTATCGGCAAGCACACCTGTAACAGCTCCGCATCCGGAACCTATTTCGAGTACCGTTGCTCCTTCCTTCATGTCATACCACTCCAGGATATTTCGTCTTATATCCGAGAAATGATACAGCACCGCCCAATCTTTCTCTTCGGCTATTCTTTTTTCAAGTTCTGTCTCAGAATTATTTTCAGCTATTTCAAGAAGTCTGTCTTCTATATCTCCGTCACTGTAGCTGTCACTTCCGCGATAGAAGTCATAATTCAGTGTGACATTTCCTACTATCTCTTCCATATAAAACTCACTCTACCGTTATAACCGAATTCATATCATAGAATCCGACCGTATTTTTTGCAGAAACAATCGCAAGTGAACATACATCATACAGTCTGTGATATACTCTGAAATCGTTATTTTCATATCTCGTACAGCCCAGCGAAAGTATATACTGTCCGCCCTGCATATCTGCATTCTGTGTAAAGCTCACGGTTCTTTCATCTCCCGGAGACATGTTTCCGAGATTCACTCCCTCAAACATGGTATTGGTTCCCGAGATATCCGTGCCCTTTGTATCCTTTATTGTTACTGCAACGATCGGATCACTCGTCGGAATATTTGTCCTGATCTTCACCTTAACAGTAAACTCTTCACCCTTCATAAGGGTTCCCGTGATCTTGCCGGATCCGTCAACCACAGCAAAATCAATTATCTCTATCAGCCTGTCTCCATATTCCTGCAGATCCGGATTAAGCTGAAGTTTATCCTTCATAAGGCCGCTGCTTTCCGACTCTCTTTCCGACTTACTTTCCGACTTGCTTGAAGTTTCATCACCCGGATTCTTCTGAGGTGTGTCGTCATCCAGCATTCCGACCATTGCTTTCTTATATAGATCAATTATCTGAAACGGCTTTCCTTCGCCGATTTTCTTTCCTTTATCAAGAAGTATAGCCTTATCACAGTATTTCTGTATGCTCGACAGATCGTGGCTTACAAATACTATGGTCTTTCCGGCTTCCTTAAACTCTTCGAATTTCTTATAGCACTTAGCCTGGAAGAATACATCTCCTACAGAAAGCGCCTCATCAACTATCAGTATCTCGGGATCGATATTTATAGCAACCGCAAAAGCAAGTCTTACGAACATTCCCGAGGAATAAGATTTAACGGGCTGATTAACGAATTCACCGATATCGGCAAAATCAAGTATCGACTGAAGTCTTGAATCTATCTCCTCCTTGGAGAAGCCCATCATGGTTCCGTTGAGATATACATTTTCAATTCCTGTATATTCCATATTGAAGCCGGCACCCAGCTCAAGAAGTGCACTTACTCTTCCGTCAATCTCAACCTCACCCGAGGTAGGAGTAAGAACCCCTGTAATGATCTTGAGTATCGTCGATTTACCCGCACCGTTGGTTCCTATTATTCCTATGCACTCGCCCTTATTAATATCAAAGGACAGATTCCTTAGGGCATAATGCTCTTTATATTTTCCACTTCCAAACCCGAGAGAATCCCTGAGCCTGTCAATGTTTCTATCATATAATTTATAAAGTTTTGTTACATCCTTTACACGAATGGCATATTCGCTCATCTATACAAACCTCTCTCAGTTCCGTCCGGATATCCGATTCCCGTTTTCGACCTTCTATAATACATCCGCAAAATGTATCTTGAGCTTCTTAAAAACTCTCATTCCCAGAAACAGGATCAGCAGCGTCACTGCCCAGAAGTAAAGAGTCCACAGACCTTTTCCTTCCCATACCCATCTTCTGAAGAGCAGGCTGTCTCTGAAACCGTCAACGATATAGTAAACCGGATTGAGCTTAAATACCTTAAGCAGTACCGGATGATCCTTCAATCTGTCTGCCGCATTCCACATGATCGGCGTAAGCCATATTCCAAGCTGCAGCACGAAGATATTTACAAACTGGAACATATCCTTGAAAAATGCTGTGATCGCAGATGTAAGATGAATGAGTCCCAGGAGCAGCACTATATTGCAGATGATGTAATACGGTATCTGCAATATATGTATGCTCGGAAAGTACCCGTAGCAGATATGTATTACAATCGACAGAACTATAAAAAAGATATGTACGAAAAATGCAGAGATTATCTTAACAAGCGGCAGAATATCAATATTGAAAACAACCTTCTTTACCAGATAGCTGTATTCAATAAGGCTGTTGGTTCCGCTTGATAAAGCATCCGAAAGGAAAAACCATGGAACAATACCTGAAACCAGATACAGCACAAACGGGTATCCGGTACTGTCACCCGACTTAAATCCAACCTCAAAGATCAGCCAGTAAACAAGTACTGTCACGATCGGCTGGATAAAAGCCCAGACAATACCGAGATACGATCCCGCGAATTTATTTCTAATATCATTTTTAGCCAGTCTTAGTGCTGTGCCTCTGTTGTTCCAGATAGATGCTATCATTTCGATGCTTTTCTCTTCTCCCTGTATCCATACTTAATATAATGAATATAGTATTGTCTGTTATCATTTCCGAACGCAGCTCTGAGATCGCCGTTACGTCCGCTGTTCTTATAGAATACGATGTTGAAGGATTCCTTTGCGATTCTTCCTTCTCTCATACCATTCTTGACGAAATGTTCAAGTACAGCCTTATCATCGTTTCCGAATGCACGCTTAATATCAGGATATCTGTTTATATAATAATTATAATCATATACCAGGCTGTAATCTAAGTGCGGTCCGTACTTTCCTGTATAAACCGTCTCATAATCATTCAGCTGAGTCACACCTGTCGCAACTCTCTTTTCCCTGACACCATACTTCATATAATGTTTATAATATGATTCTGTATTGCTTCCGAATGCACGGCGAAGATCTCTGTAATTATACATATATGACTGAACATCGAAGGTCTTCTTCGCTATTCTTCCTTCCTTCATACCTCTGGTTACGAAATGCTTGAGTGTCTGCTCATCTTCCTCACCGAAGTAAGCTTTGATATCCGGATTCATCTCCTGATAATATCTGAAGTCATATACAGCCGAATAATCAACACCGTTATATACTGTAACAGGATTGAGAACCTTTACGGCATTTCTCTGTTCTCTGATTCCATACTTAAGATAGTGCAGATAATACTGCTTCTGAGATGTACCGAAGGCCTTTCTCAGATCTTCATAATTTCTTCTGTAAGCTGTGACATTGAATCTTTCGCTTGCCTGACGTCCCTCACGCATTCCGTAATTTATGAAATGTGTAAGATACTGCTCTGCAAGCTTAGCATTTTCTTCCTTTGAATTCTTAGCAGACGGTAAACCGAGTACTGCAACAACATCAGGATGATGCTCTCTGTAATACTTATAATCATAAACCGGTGAATAATCCACACCTAAAAGAACTCCGTTTTCCGGATCATAGAATACATTATTTGATGATACACCGTATGGTCTTACGATGATCCATCCGCCGCCCGCATCATATCCTCCGAAATATGAAGATGCCCAAGGTGAAAGAAGACTATGCTCCTGTACACCGACACCCGGATTAAGTGCGGAAACCGCATTTCCGTCACCGGTTGCGATTGCAACATGATCAGTAGTGATAATGAGATCACCGGCCTGAGCAAGCTTCGGATCCTTACCTACATATGTACCGAACTGCTTATAGCTGTAAAACATCCAGCCGTTTGTCTCACTTTCAGAATCGTTTCTGTAAGGCCACAGATTAATTCCGAACTTCTCGAAAATAGCACATACGAAACCGGAGCAGTCAACTCCCGTTTCAAGATTCTTTCCGGCATATACATAATCAACCTTACCGATATAGGATCTAGCCATTGCAACTATTTCATCGCCCTTGGTCTTTCTGCCGTTATTCTGATTCTGCTGATTCTGGTTCTGATCTGTTGTCTCTTTGGTCTCATCAGCTCTAACAGTACTTGCCGCAGGTGTTGTAAATGCAAGCGACGCACCGATGGCAAATGCCATAGCAAAGCTGATCACTCTGGTTCCTATTCTGCGTTTTTTCAAATTCATAAATCACTCTCCGTAAAACTCACAATATCATTTATCCAACTCGGCTCAGTTGAGCCTGATCATATACTTAAAAGCGTTAATACTTCTAAAAAAACAACTCACAACATACTAACAAAGCCTTTACAAAAAATCAACTTTATTAATATGCCTTACGCTTTTCCTTGCTGCCCCACTTGATATAGTGCATGTAGTAAGACTTGTTGTCTCCTCCGTAAGCAGCTCTGAGATCCGCATAATTTGCTTTATAAACCTTAAGATTGAAGGTCTTTATCGCCTGTCGGCCTTCCCTCATTCCATGTGTTACAAAATGTCTGAGTACGGCCACTTCGTCATTGCCGTAAGCTCTCTTAACATCGGGATTATTATTCACATAGTACGTATAATCATATACCTTGCTGTAATCCACTCCGTTATATACCGTAGTTCCCTGCCTCAGCTCTGTGATTCCCGTGGTTATGCGGTTTTCTTTATATCCTCTTCTGATATAGTGCATATAATATGCAGTATTATCATTTCCGAAAGCCGCTCTCAGATCCCTGTAGCCGAGCTTATAGGATTTTACATCAAAGGTTTCTATAGCTCTTCGGCCTTCCTTCATTCCATACTTAATGAAATGTCTGAGTACGGCAACATCATCTGCTCCGTAAGCCTTCTTAACATCAGGATTATTCTTCAGATAATAATAGAAGTTATATACCCTGCTGTAATCCACTCCGTCCAGCTTGGTTACCGGATTCATAAGAGTCGTAACTCCCACAGCCTTACGGCCTTCCTTATAACCTCTTCTTATAAAATGCAGATAATACTGCGGCAGATCTCCGCCAAATGCAATCCTGAGATCGGCATTTGCATTTCTGTAAGACTTGACATCAAAATCAGCCTTTGCCTGTCTGCCTTCCTTCATTCCGTGTGTTACGAAATGCCTCAGTACTGCAAGATAATCATTTCCGAATGCCTTCTTCACATCGGCATGATGACTTACATAGTAGTTATAATCAAATACTCTTGCGTAATCGACTCCGTTATATACAGTAACCGGACCCGTAGGCTTTTCCTTTGCCGCACGGTCAAGACAGGTCTTCTTGAACCATGAACCTGTCGTTGTAAGATCCGAGTCTGTCCAGCCCGAACGCTTGCTGCAGCTTGTCTTCAGATAAGCTGAGCTTTCTCCCTTGTTGGAGAGATGCCAGCAGAAGAAGCTGATACTGTACTGATCAAAAAGTGCCATCCATTTGTTTGCACTGTCTGTATTGTAGCTTCCGTTACCGCTTGCATCACATATTCCGAATTCGGAACAGAATACAGGCACTCCGCTTCTGAGCGCAGACTTAACATTGTCATAAACCCAATTTCCGTCTCCGCCTATATGCGTAGCAGAGTAGAAATGTACCGTATACATCGTATTTGAATAAGAAAGCTTATGAGCCGCAACCTCATCCGGTTCCTGCGACCAGGTATTCGTACCTACGATGACTACTGCCTGAGTATATTTCCTTATAACAGGAAGAATCTGATTGGCATAGGAATACAGATCATTTCCACTTCCGTTATACCACTCGGTATTGACCGGTTCGTTGCATATCTCATAAAGTACATTTCCGTAGCTTCTGTACTTTGAAGCATATTTATCGAAAAAGCTTATCGCACTGCTCTTCCAGGTATTCGGATTTGCAGTTCCTCCGTAAGCATCATGTACATGCCAGTCTATCAGCACATACATTCCCAGGTCCTTCGCTATCGATACAGCCTTGTCTATATAGCCGTCCATCCGTGATGCGGCTCCTTCGGTATATCCTCCCTGTGTAACATACACCGGAAGTCTTACCGCATTTACTCCGAAGCTGTCCCGGAGTGTTTTGAAAGATTCTGTGGAAATATAATTATATCCGACATCCCACTGAAGGCCGTGCAGCGACGCGCCTCTCAGCTGAAACTTCTCATTATGAGAATCCTTCAGATATATTCCGTCAACATGGAGTTCTCCGTGTTTTCCGAAAGGTGTACTATTATAATCTTCAGCAGCTTTTACATTTTCCCCTCCCGGTACTATGAAAATACCGGCTATAAATACCATTAACGAAAGCAGTAAGCTTATTACTCTTTTCTTCATGGTTTTCCCTCGCTACTCTTAAATTATTTACCGTTTCTCTTCTCTTTATATCCCCACTTAATATAATGCATATAGTAGGATCTGTTATCATTTCCGAAAGCCTGTCTCAGGTCTGCATATCTGGCCTTATATCTCTGCATGTTGAATTCGGCAGAGCCCTGTCTTCCTTCTCTCATTCCGTTGTTTACGAAATGGCGGATGACAGCCTGTTCATTGTTTCCAAAGGCTTTCTTTACATCAGGATTGTTATTTACATAGTATGTATAATTATATACCCTGCTGTAATCTACCCCGTTATATATCGTGGTGCCCTGCTGCAGCTCGGTTATTCCGGTAGCCTTACGCTTTTCTCTGTAGCCCCATCCGATATAATGCAGATAATATGACTTGTTATTGTTTCCGTATACAGCTCTGAGGTCGCCGTAGCCGAGAATATATGATCTTACATCGAAATTCTCACTGGCTCTTCTTCCCTCTCTCATTCCGCTGTTAATGAAATGTCTGAGAGTTGCAATATCGTCTTCTCCGAAGGCCTTCTTTACGTCAGGATTATGATTCACATAATAGTTGTAATCATATACTCTGCTGTAATCTACACCATCCAGCTTGGTAACAGGATTGACTACATGCGGTACACCTGTTGCTATACGGCCTTCTCTGCTTCCGTACTTGATGTAATGTTCATAATACTTCGGAAGGCTGTTTCCGAATGCAAGTCTGAGATCCTGATATGCATTCTTGTACGAATTAACATCGAAGTTACCCTTTGCCTGTCTTCCTTCTCTCATTCCGTTTGTAACGAAATGCTTGATGGCTCCTTCAGGATTTCCGTTAAATGCAGCCATAAGATCCGGATACTTCTTTAAATAATATACATAGTCATAAACCTTGCTGTAATCAACTCCGTTATAGACTGTAGTTCCCTTTATATTAGATTCGGACGGGTCGCTGATCTTCGACATGTCCTCTCCCATACTGAAGAAATCTACAGAATAATTAATTATAACAGCATTTCCGTTCTTATCCTTGAGTCCCTCAACTTTTACATTATATCTTCCGCTGTAAGCAAATGCTCCGAGCTTTGATGAACCGATCTGGAACATTATGCAGTTTCCGATACCATAACTGTTTGTATCAACATGGAAATATGATCCTGTCATATCAGACATTACAGGTGATGACTTATCATATGCCGATGTCAGTACCCAGCTCTTTCCGTCGAGCGGTCTTGTGATCGTAATCTTTGCGGAATTAAGCACACTTTTGGATGTATTAAACTTGCTTGGGTTAAGTGTGATAGTCCACGGCGTATTGATGTTGAAGATATCATTCGGGAAGTTGCCGCTTGCCGGCCATGATATAAAATCATAATCCGATACAGAGGCACTTGAATCAAATATCTTTGATACCATATAGCTATGACCGTCTGTACTCTCGGCATATCCCAGACCTATCTTTCCGAGATAAGGATACAGGAACCATCTCCTGTGTCCGGCAGTTGTAAGATTCTGTGTCGAATTATTATCATTCATACATCCGTAAATGGACTGCTGAAGCGAATACTTCGGATCATAACCCGCCCTCATAGATATATTGCTGCTTGAAGTTGCATCATATCCATAAGAATAGAATGTTGAATCCATATCCGAAGGTCTCGGAGGATAATGCGACAGACTGAAGCTCGGATCTGCATTTCTGCTTGCCGCAAGAAGTACCGCACCATACTGTGCTCCGTAGCTTCCGTAGCAGGAATCATAATCCAATGTTACGCTTCCGAGTCCTGCAACATATCTATAGAAATTAATGAAATAATATCCCGAATTGGTAAAGTTGGTATCAAGTTTTCCGATGGAATACGGATATACCGTTGATGGAGCAACCTGAAATATCCTGGACACGGTATTTGACTTAACTGTTCCGTACTTAGATATGATCTGCTGCTGAGTAGGCTTCTTTATACTCTTTACTCCACTCTGTGTATATGTAGTTACGGCAAGATCCTGTGATTCGCCGTACCCTATGGTCGGAGCCGCATCATACGCACTGTAATCTTCAGCAAATTCATGTGTTACAGGCTCGGCTTCTTCAGACTCCGGATCATCGGAATTTTCAGCCGCATATACTACCGATGCATATTTCTCACCTGCAAATCCATCAATAAAAGGTACAGCTGCACCCGTTGAGAAAATAAGTGATGCCGCAAGAATAATGCCTCTTAAAAATCTCTTTCTCATAAAATACCACTCTCCCTATCAAAAACACCTTCAAAAACCGTTGTTGCCGGTCCGGTCATAAAGACCGTATTGGAATTTCTATCCCATTTAATAGTTAAGTCTCCCCCCAGCAAAGAGACAATTACTTCATCTTCTGTATAATTGTTCAGAATACTTGCGACAACTGATGCACATGCACCTGTTCCGCATGCAAGGGTCTCTCCCGAGCCTCGCTCCCAAACTCTCATTTTTATATGTTTTCTGTCTATGATCTGAATAAACTCAGTATTTACACGATTCGGAAACATAGGACTGTTTTCGAAATCCGGACCGATGTCTTCAAGATCAAGACTCTCAGTATCTTCAACGAAGAGTATATTATGAGGATTACCCATGGATACTGCAGTTGTCTTATACACCTCACCTCTGACAGTCAGAGGTACAGATATAAGTGCACCCGTAGCTTCATCGATTTCCTGTCCCGGCTGAACAACGGCCGGAATATCCTCCGGCTTAAAAACCGGTGCTCCCATATCGACCGTGACACTCTCGGTAAGTCCGTTATCTCCTATATGGAGCGAAAGCTTCTTGATTCCCGCAAGTGTCTCAACCGTAATCTCATTCTTTTTTACAATGCCTTTATCATATGCGAACTTTCCTACACATCGTATTCCGTTGCCGCACATTTCACCTCTGGAGCCATCAAGGTTATACATATCCATTCTTACATCGGCTACATCACTCGGACATATAAGTATAAGTCCATCCGATCCTATTCCGAAGTGTCTGTCACTGACACGGACTGCCAGTCCTGACGGATCATCCACCTGCTCCTCAAAACAATTGATATATACATAATCGTTTCCGATTCCATGCATCTTGGTAAACTTCATCAAAACCTCCTGAAATCACAAATTTCACCAAAATATATTTTACCACAAAATGTCTTGATATAGAAGAAAAAATATTAAAAATGTGTGAAAGATTTGTAACATAATTGTAATAATTATATTTTGCAAAAACGAAAAATATAAATGAAACGATTCTGTTCAAACCCTCAGATTGATAAATCTTTTTAATGAACAAAAACAGTCCCGTATAGAAAATACACGGGACTGTAATGATATCAATTATTAAACTGACTGAATAGATTACTCTACTACGTAAGGGATAAGAGCGATCTGTCTTGCTCTCTTAAGAGCAACTGTAAGCTCTCTCTGATGCTTAGCGCAGTTACCTGTAATTCTTCTAGGAAGGATCTTTCCTCTCTCAGAGATATACTTTCTGAGTAAGTTTACATCCTTGTAATCTATAACCTGATCCTTCTCTGCACAGAATACACAAACTTTCTTTCTTCTATGCATCGGTCTTCTTCTCATAGGAGCGGCACCGGCCTGCTCTGACTTATTAAAAGGCATTTCTAATTCCTCCTCTTCTACTTAAATGGAAGGTCGTTTTCAATACCGGTCGGAATATTCATAAATCCGTCTGCACTTGCGTCTGAAGGACTACCTGCCGGCTGCTGAGGCTGATAAGATGAACCCTCAGAACCTGAAGAAGCATTCTTGCTCTCTGCGAACTCCTGCTCTTCAACAACAACGTCTGTTGTATAAACCTTCTGTCCTTCTTTGTTGGTATAAGAACCTGTCTGAATACGGCCTGTAATTGCAATCTTGGTACCCTGATGTAAGTACTTCTCTGCAAACTCACCCTGCTTACCGAATGCTACACATCCGATGAAATCAGCAGTCTGCTCGCTTCCATCCTGTCCACGTCTTGCAACTCTTCTATCAACTGCAAGAGTATATCTTGCTATACACATCTGATCCCCATTTTGACCCTGAGAATATCTTACATCCGGATTTCTCGTAAGTCGACCCATCAAAATTACTTTATTCATTATTAGACACCCCCTAAATGAAAAACTTAAGCGTCCTGTCTAACAATTAAGAATCTGATGACAGAATCCATGATACGAAGCTTCTTCTCGATACGAGCAGGAGCATCTACCGGACCCTCGAAAGTTATGAAGTAGTAGTATCCTTCCTTCATATCCTGGATCTCGTAAGCCATTCTCTTCTTACCCTGATCGTCAACATTGACTACAGAGCCCTGGTATCTGTCAACATATGACTTTACCTTCTCGAGAGCGGCATTTCTCTGGTCGTCATCAATCCTTGTGCTGACAACTAACGCGATCTCATACTTATTCATCTCTTGCACCTCCTTATGGACTATTTGGGTTCTTCATAAAACACAGCTTATGGATAGCATTCGCCACGGACTTTCGTCCGAAACTGCAGTGCATTAATAGGATAAAACACTGTCTCATCCCTGTTGAAGAACCAAGGATATTAAATATATCACAGAAAAACCCCGAGAGAGAACTCTCTCAGGGTTAGTGCCCAGAACCGGAATCGAACCAGTGACACGAGGATTTTCAGTCCTCTGCTCTACCAACTGAGCTATCTGGGCGAATGGTGAAGAATGTGAAACGCGAAGGAGTTTTAAACAGACGATGCAAGCTTGCTTGCAATCGGATGTTTATAAACGACGTGAGTAGGTTCACTTTGTGAACCTACGGACATCTCCCAAACGAAGTTTGGGAGATGGGCGTTTCAGATTCTGATCATCTTAGTAGCGGGGATAGGATTTGAACCTATGACCTTCGGGTTATGAGCCCGACGAGCTTCCAGACTGCTCCACCCCGCGATATTAATTAAGAAAATGGGGCCTACAGGGCTCGAACCTGTGACCCTCTGCTTGTAAGGCAGATGCTCTCCCAGCTGAGCTAAGACCCCAAATTCAACATATCATGCGATATGAGTGGAAGGAGGTGGATTCGAACCACCGAAGCATAAAGCAGCAGATTTACAGTCTGTCCCCTTTGGCCACTCGGGAATCCTTCCATATAAAACTATTTAATTCGCAATGCCGACGCAACGCCGACGCATTGCCGACGTCGAAAACTTTAGCAGTATTTCGCAACGCCGACGTCGTAACCTTCGGTTACTCCGTCATTTTGCTTCGCAAAATAAAAAAGTATTTTTGATTTATCCTTAGCAAGCAAGCTTGCACGGTTAAATCAAAATCCTTTTTGCTTTGCTCAGTGAGCCGATATTCGGACTCGAACCGAAAACCTGCTGATTACAAATCAGCTGCTCTGCCAATTGAGCCATATCGGCATTAGTGACACTATATAAGTGACGACCCAGACGGGACTCGAACCCGTGACCTCCGCCGTGACAGGGCGGCGCTCTAACCAACTGAGCCACTGGGCCATGAAACTTCATACAACCTTGTCACCGCAGTGACAATAGAGAGTATATAATAAATATTTTATAAAATCAACAAGAAATTTATCAGATCGATATGAATAAGCCCTCGACCTATTAGTACACCTCAGCTGAATGCATTACTGCACTTACACTCAGTGCCTATCAACCTTGTGGTCTTCAAGGGGTCTTAATCTAAAAGATGGGATATCTCATCTTGAGGTT